>Ga0136634_10000123_pt1 | contig 37618 bp, 33 predicted proteins | sample AntDrymUQ8332106_2_FD_104654 | JGI IMG/M metagenome (GOLD analysis project Ga0136634, IMG submission 104654) | Polar desert sand microbial communities from Dry Valleys, Antarctica - metaG UQ833 (21.06) | ecosystem: Environmental > Terrestrial > Soil > Desert | place: Antarctica: Dry Valley... | reverse complement strand
GAACTGCAGATTATTAATGATATTTTTGAAATTATCAAACCTTATCTTACAAAGGAAGGATTGCGGTGGATAGAAAAACATGGTCGGTATCTATATGATCGGGAATTCGGTTGGGTAACACCAACCATTGAAGGCAAAATGTGTGTTTACGGGTTTCGTGACGATAACGGAATTATTAAGTGTGGAATTGAACAGGCTTACAGGGATGGAAAAATTGATTTTAAAAAACCAATCAGCTGCCATTTGTATCCTGTTACAATTAACGAAGGAAAAAAAGGTGAGTTTGATAGGATGAATTACGAACCGAGGGAAACATTGTGTAAACCTGCCTGTGTATTTGGAAAAAAATTAAAGGTGCCTGTTTTTCAATTTTTAAAAGAGCCCCTTGTGAGAAAATATGGCGAAGATTTTTATAACGCTTTGGAAAAAATAGCCCAGGATCATATTACAGTTACGGATGCTTTTAACCCAAAACCATAATTTGACTTAAATCTTTATAATCAATTTAAAATTATTTCGATTAAATGAGTGAAGCTTCAGAATCCTTCATGGCGAAGAGTACCATTAAGGTTGCCGATCTTGAACATCGGCATAAAGTGAATTTCAATATTGGGAAATATAATGGTACGGTTCCATTCGGGAAAAGCCAGTTCATCGAGGTAGGTTCTGCCAGGGAGAAAGCAAAAAACGTAAAATGGCGGGCGCTGGAGAGTCTCGATACACAATTAGAATCCTTTGAATCAAACTTAACAAAACGGGGTGGAAAAGTTATTTGGGCTGAAAATGCTGAACAGGCTTTAGAAGAAATATTGCAAATCTGCAAACAGAAAAATTGCCGCACCATTGTGAAGAGCAAAAGCATGGTAACGGAAGAGATCCATCTCAATAAATTTTTAGAAAAGCATGGGATTGAAAGTGTGGAGACAGACCTTGGAGAATATATTCAACAGCTGGATGATGAACCTCCCTACCATATCGTTACACCAGCTATGCACAAAAGCAAAGAAGACATCGCTAAACTTTTTGTGGAGAAACTTAATACAGCACCTAATCTAACTCCTGAGCAATTAACGTTAGTAGCACGTGAAAAACTTCGTGAGAAATACATGGAGGCCGAAATTGGAATCACCGGGGCTAATTTCATAATTGCCGATACGGGGGGCATTGCCATTTCTGAAAATGAGGGCAACGCAAGGCTGAGTTGTGCTTTTCCAAAAACACATATAGCAATTATTGGGATAGAAAAAGTGCTTCCTTCTTTAAATGATCTTGCATTGTTCTGGCCGCTCCTCGCGACTTACGGTACAGGACAAACTATTACTTCTTACAATTCAATAATTTCAGGACCAAAACAGCCAGGGGAAACAGATGGACCGGAAGAAATGTATGTAATTTTATTAGATAACGGGCGTACTAATTTACTTGCAAATGTGAAAGCAAGAGAAAGTCTCTATTGCATACGTTGTGGCGCTTGCCTAAATGCATGTCCTGTGTACAAAAATATTGGCGGCCATGCTTACGAAACTACTTATAGCGGACCTATTGGTGCAGTCATTACCCCACATTTAAGAGAAATGGGGGAATGGAAACATCTTAGTTATGCCTCTTCTTTATGCGGAAATTGTACTGAAGTTTGCCCGGTTAGAATAAACCTACATGAATTATTACTGGAAAACCGTCATGAAGCTGTAGATGCCGGGAATGCAACCTGGAGTGAGAAAGTGGCCTGGAAAGTATGGAAAAAGGCCAGTCTGAGCAGAGGAATGATGAATATGGGAAATGGAGGATTGAAGAATTGGTTTGTAAATAAAGTTTTTAAAGATTGGACAGCCCATCATGGGAATTTGAATTTTTCTAAAAAAACATTCAATGAAATGTGGAAGGAAAAAAGTCATAAACAATAATTTCATTTTCCAGCTAATACCAGGTCAGCAATTGCTGGCTTTTTTATTTTTATCATCAATGTAACGGATGCTTTTATTGTATGCTGCAAATATTACTCCCCGCCTTCACTATATTATTGATTTCTTCAGTAGCCAATTATTTAATAAGCCGATAATAATTACAACAGATATTGATGAGTTTAGAAGAGCTGGTATTCCAAAATTGAATTACTCAGCAGAAGAACTTGTAGATGAAGAATTTTTTATTCAATCTACATCCATCTTGTTTGAAACCGGAATTCACGTTCAGCCAATAGATTGTTTTGAAATCAATTTTCATAAAGCATTTTTTGAAACCTCTGGAGATATACCCTTTGATGTATTTGCTGCAAGTTTTTATCTTCTTTCACGGTACGAAGAATACCTGCCTCATCAAAAAGATGAGTATGGCCGGTTTGCACATACTAGTGCATTAGCCTTTAAGGAAAATTTTCTCCATCAGCCCCTGGTCAATATCTGGTTGGAAGAATTTAAAAAAGCGCTGCAAGCAAAATTTCCAGAGTTGATTTTTAAATTGAAGCAGTTCAAATGCATTGTTTCGTATGATATAGATATTGCCTATTCTTATTTATACAAGGGACCAATAAGAACTTTTGGGGGTCTAATGAAATCTTTGGTCAATGGCAGGTGGTCTATTTTCAAAGAGAGGGTGAATGTAATACTTCGAACACAGAAAGATCCCTTTGATTGCTATGAATGGCTGGATGCTTTGCATTTGTATTGCCGTTTAAGACCTTATTATTTTTTTTTGGTAGCCAGCAAAACAGGTAAATACGACAAAAATATTTCAACTAATAAAAAACCATTCTCTGGTTTAGTTGAATACTATGCCCGCATGTATAAAATTGGTATTCATCCTTCATGGCAAAGCGGAGATGATGAATCTTTATTGAAGGAAGAATTAGAATGGCTGGAGATTGTAGCTGAGCGAAAAATTAAACATAGCCGGCAGCATTATTTACGGTTTACCCTGCCTCAGACATTTCGTACCTTAATTCAGGCTGGAGTGGAAAAGGATTTTTCTATGGGCTATGGATCGATCAATGGATTTCGCGCCTCCGCCTGTTCTTCATTTTACTGGTATGATTTGGAGAAGGAAGAGAAAACAATTCTTCAATTGTACCCATTTTGTTTTATGGACGCAAACTCATTCTTCGAACAAAAAAATTCTCCTCAGCAGGCATATGGAGAATTAATCACCTTTTATGAGATCATCAGAAAGCTTAATGGTATGTTTATTTCTATATGGCATAATAATTTTTTAGGAACTGATCCACAGTTTAAAGGCTGGCCTGAAATGTTTGAGCTTTTTATGAAAGAAACTGTCTACTGGGATGCTTACTATGATGGATACTAAACGCCCACTATTTCTCTCTCAGCACGCTTGGTCTTTAACGAATGATTAATAATATAAACACCAACCAGCGTAATTATTCCTCCAAACACAATAAAAATCGTAAGCTTTTCGCCAAATAAAATGGCGCCAATCGTAACTGCAACAACGGGGTTTATATATGCATAGATGGACGTTTGTTCAGCACTTAAATGTTGTAAGGCATATAGATAAGCAACAAAAGAAATCACAGAACTGAAAATAACCAGGTATGCGATTGATGCCCACGATTGCCATGGAATTGATCTTAAAGGAATCGATAAACTTGTGAATTCGCAGACAGAAAGTATTACCAATGCGGAAATAATCATCTGCAATCCGAAACTAAAATAGGCATTGTACGACTTTGCATGTTGTTTGGTATAAATAGTACCAAAGGCCCATGACCATGTAGCAGCGAGAGATAGAATGATTCCGAATAAAAAATCCGAATTAAGAAAGTCATGGAGGTGTTCATAAAAAATAACACAGATGCCTGCAAATCCAAATGTGAATCCAATAATAGCCTTAACCGGGATTGAGTTTTTATTACTAAATAATCCAATTACAACCATCCACAAAGGGAACGTCGCGCCAATGATCGAACCTAAACCCGCGGAGATATATTTCACGCCCCAGGTAGATAGTGCATTGCTTAACATGAAATTCAAAAAACTTAATACCAATATTGGACGCCATTCCTTTCCTTTTGGCCAATTGCTTCCCTTGCTTATAAAAAATAGGAGGTACAGAATTCCCCCTGCTAGTTGTCTTATTCCAGCCAATTGTAAAGCTGGCATATGTCTGACGCCTTCTTTAGAAGCTATCCATGTAGTACCCCAAAAAAAGGAAACAAGGCCCAAAGCAAAAAATGCTTTAAACCGTACTCCGCGATTTTTTATAAAAGAAGGATATAGAGTAGATAGGGATGGCATAGGAAAACTTTACTTCATCATTCTTTCGTAGAGCTACAGAACTTTATGAATAATCGTGCATCTAAATATTCGAAGCATTTCAATGAAAAGAATCAACCAACAACTCTTAATTAATGCAGAAAATGTCTTACTCCTGTTATGACCATTGCCAGATTATTTTCCTTGCAATAATCAATAGAATCATTATCACGAACCGAGCCGCCAGGGTGAATGAAAGCACATATTCCAGCATCATGCCCCATCTTGACACAGTCATTGAAAGGGAAAAATGCATCTGACGCCATTACTGAATCCCGGAGATCAAAATTGAATTGTTTTGCTTTTTCAATTGCCTGCCGGAGAGAATCTACTCTGCTGGTTTGGCCACATCCTTTACCGATCAATTGTTTATTTTTTACCAATGCGATCGCGTTAGATTTTAAATGTTTGCTGATAATATTGGAAAAATTTAAATCGGATTTTTCAGAAACGCTTGTTTCCCTGCCACCAACTTCTTTCCATTCAACATAATTTAAATGATCTGTTTCCTGTACCAAAACTCCATTTAATATAGATTTGGACATCGATACCGGTGCTATCAAATCAGGATGGCATTGTAATAGTATCCGGTTTTTTTTGGTTTTTAATATATGCAAAGCGTCTGCAGAATATCCCTGGGCAATCAATACTTCAAAGAAAATTTCGCTGATACTTTCGGCAGTAACTTTATCAATGACACCATTACAAACAAGCACCCCTCCAAAAGCTGATTCCGGATCGCCAGCCAGCGCATCTGTCCATGCCTGCTGTAATGTTGGTCTTGAAGCAGCGCCACATACGTTAGTATGTTTAATAATCGCAAAACTAATTTCATCAAATTCCCGGATCAATTGAACGGCTGCATTAATATCCACCAGATTGTTATATGAAATTTCTTTGCCATGTAACTGGGTAAATATTTTATGAAGGTCTCCATAAAATGTAGCCTTTTGATGTGGATTTTCACCATAGCGCAAAGATTGTTTATGGGATTGATTTACAATTTGAATCGGTTGGTCGCGATTAAAATAATTGCTGATAGCTATATCATAATAGGCGCATACTTCAAATGCCCAGGCAGCAAATTGTTTCCTTACTTCTAAAGAAGTTGTCCCAGCCTGATCCGTGATCACCCTTTCAATAGACCCATATTGATTCGGCGAGGCCACAATCACTACATCCTGGTAATTCTTTGCGGCTGCCCGGATGAGTGATACTCCGCCAATATCGATTTTTTCTATAATTTCTTTTTCCACCTCAGACCTCTCCAGTGTTTCTTCAAATGGGTACAGGTCAACAATTACTAAATCAATTTCAGGAATATTGAACTGCTTCATTTCTTGTAAATCCGTCTCAAGACTTCTTCTTCCTAAAATACCCCCGAATATGGCAGGGTGTAGCGTCTTAACCCTTCCACCCAGTATTGAAGGATAAGTAGTGAGTGTTTCAACCGGCGTTACAGGCAAATGCAAGTGCTCGATAAATTTTTGAGTGCCCCCGGTAGAGTATAGCTTCACGCCCAAAGAATGAAGTTGCTTAACAATCGTTTCCAGTCCGTCTTTATAATAAACGGATATTAGTGCAGATTGAATTTTTTTCGTCATGTTGGTGAATCTTTTAATAGTTATGCCACGATTCACTTCATTCAACTGATGAAGTAACACGTGGCAGGCATCTTGTGGTAGAGAAGGCGCAAACTTAAATCAATTCATATTCATGACAAAAGCTCCTTTCTCGGAAACAGAATAACAGGAGATATTTAATTGATCACAATCCGTTTTCCATTTTACAATCTTCCAGGGGGAGTTGGACGCGTCAAAAATCATTTTTTTGCAGCTAAAGAACTTACTAACATTGGCTATATAAATCTTTGGATTTTTAGAAATGATGATAATATCAACATTAATTCTTCTTGTAGGTATAATTTCCGGCAATCGGTCATCAATGATGATTATGGATTTATTCCTAAACTGATAATAAAAATCTTTATGAAAAAGATTGGGTAAAGAATCCCTCCTGGTTAGACATTGTTCAATCCGGGATGGCTTCAGGTGAAAGTTTTGCAGAAAATCATTTTCAAGAAGAATGCTGTCACCTTTGAATAAGTAGTATTTCCCCTCAATAAAGTCAATAGCCTGGTGTGATGGAATATTATAAACGATTAATTTATTTTGATTAAAAGCTACAAACTCCAAATGAATTCTAACTAATCCAAATATAATGACCCCGGAAAGGGCACCTATAAATGCAAGTTGTTTTAATTTCAGGAGCCATATGGATAAGCAAATAATAATAAAGTATAGGCAACACAATTGCAAAATTGAAATTCGAATATTTTCTAAAAGAGAGAAAGGGAAGTTATTAATTCCTTCAATAAAACTATTCATCAACCGTATTAACCAGTATACCAACCAGCCAATGATTTTTGCAAGTGCAGGTAACCAGAATACAGAACACAATAGTAATTCACACAAAAGAATAATGCTGGATAATGGAACTGCAATCAAATTTGTTATAAGAAAGAAGTTGGGAAACTGATGGAAATAATAAAAGCATATTGGTATGGTAAGTATTTGCGCTGCTAAAGTTACCGTGATGAGCTTCCAAATAGCATCAAGCGTTTTATTTGGGATAAACCACCAGTTGTATATAGACTTCCTAAAAATGATTATACTCAACACTGCGGCATAGGATAATTGGAAACCAACATCCCACAACCAGTAAGGATTATAACATAGCAACAGGAATGCCGAAGCTGCCAGGCTGTTGTACACGGAAATTCTTTTTGCCATGCTTTCTCCTAACACTATAAATGTAAACATCACGACTGAACGTAAAACTGACGGGGAACCTCCTGCAAGGAAACCAAATAACCATAAGCCTGTAATGATAAACACAGGTTTAAGCCAGAGGCTTTTTTCCCGACTCATAAAAGGAGTTAATAAATAACCCAAAATCCAATATATCAGCCCTACATGTAAACCTGAAATTGCGATAATATGAATGACCCCTGTATTGGTGTATGCCTGAACAAGGTTTTTGTCAAGATCCTCTTTATACCCGATAAGTAACGCTTCTGCCACCCCGGATTCTTTAACTCCTGGAATGTATTTGCAAAGAATCGTAATTATTTTTTTTCTTGTATCAAATAGGTATTTCTTAAAAGTATTTATTTTTTTGGTTGATGAAATTTTGTATTCCCCTGACTTTAAATAAACCTGATAATAAATTCCTTTAAACAAACAATATTGTTTGTAATCAAAGCTTCCGGGATTCCCGGTATTTTTAATGAGTTGTAAATGTTTTTTAAAAATTATATAGCTTCCATACTCAACCCTCGGCAGGGAACTGTCTTTTTGAATATACATAATAATATTTCCTTTTACCGGAAGCAAGGAGTCTTTCGTTTTTAATATAACAGAAGCAATGGCTTTAAAGGATTTCAATTTTGGGGAAAGAGGTTCTTCCAACTTTGCAATAATAGTATGGCTTTCATTATAAATTCGTAGTAACGAAGCACGATGCCTGGAAACATCCTTAAGAAATATTAGCAATACTCCGGAAACGAATAAAAAATATTTTAATAGAAAACCATACAACCAATAATTTATAAACTGGCGGTTAATTTTTATAAAATTGAATAACAGGATCCCTAGTAGAGTAACGATTAACCAGAAGTAAATGTGGAATCCATCCCACTGCATGTACCATTGAGATATAATGCCACCGGCAAAAGGAATAAGCAGTCGTAAAAATGGCGCTTCTTTCCAAAGTGGAGTAGGAGAAAATCGCATATTTGAGATATCAGGCCTGAATTAGCCTCCCGATTGGAACATAATAGTATGAAGATCTTTGTTAGTTTTTTTTGAATAAACCTCATAAAAAGCGAGCATTTGTCACGCTGGAAATGGGAAAAAAACATCGACTGTTTAAACTTCCGCGGAATGATTTGGTAGGTCGTAAATAAGTAGAGCTTATTTTTTGCTATATCTCAATCAGTTAATAATTTTTTTACATATGCTATTTGGGCAAGATGATAAATATCATGTTGAATCAATCCATTTAATAGAAAGCGAAAATTGTATTGTCGATAGTCAACTTTCTCCTGCAGAAATGCATCTTGTTTGTTTTGCAATATCTCCAGGATCCGGTCGTGGGCAGTTTTAAATTGTTCTAAGGCGTTGGCCCAGGTATGAATATGTGGATCAATCAATCTCCAGTCTGATTGGTCAAAAGCCTGTATATCCTCTTCGGGTTCTTTCTCCAATCGCTTAACGGTAAATTCTGACCAGGTGATGATATGATATAAGAGTTCGATAAGAGAATGTGAGTTGCCCCCCGGTTTTGTGTAAACCATTACAGGGTGAATTTCTTTTAATATCGCGAACACCGGTCTTCCAAACCATGGTGTTCCATCCAACACATTCTGGAGGTTTTTAATAATGGACTGTACCTCTTTATTCATTGTGCTAAATTATAAAATGTACTTATTTCATCTGCAGTCTGAGTAAAAAAGTTTCCCAGGACACATATAAAATAAAAAAGGAGCTGCGTGTTGCAACTCCTTTTTAAATAAGATCAGACTACTATAATGGATTAGATCCATTTTGGCCGTTAGTAACAGTATTTTTCTTGCCAAAAATATTTTCAAGTCCACCAAAATTTTTATTAAGTAGATCCTTCCCTTTTCCTATTAGGCTACTTTTTTGTTCTGGAGTCATCTTGGTATATTTATAATATCCAAAAGCCGCCAAACCTGCTAAAAGTAATCCTGACTTATTTCTTAACATAACTAATATTTTTTAATTTTTTAAAATCAATTTTACATACTTAGTATAATAAATATCATACCGGAAATAATCTTATTGTGAATCAATAGTATTATTGACATAGAAAGGCTGCACCTGTGAATGATTTTCCCCAACACATCATTTTCAGAAGATTATTTACTTAAGTACATGCTTCTGTCTTTGTACAATTGCCGGAAGTACGGATCCCGCAGATCTTTTATGAATCGAATAGCTTCACCGGTTGATTTCATCTCTGGTCCTAATTCTTTACTGACACCCGGAAATTTGTCAAAACTAAATACAGGCTCTTTAATTGCATAGCCTTTTAGACGTTTTACAAATTTGAAGTCCTTCAATTTATTTTCCCCCAACATCACTTTTGTAGCAACATTGAGATATGGAATTTGGTATGCTTTTGCGATAAACGGAGTGGTCCGCGAAGCCCTGGGATTTGCTTCAATTACATGGACCCTACCGTCCTTTATTGCAAATTGAATATTGATAAGGCCCCGGATGTTTAATTTGAATGCAATCTTTCTTGCATATTCTTCCATGGTTTCCACCACTAAAGGAGTTAAATTAAATTGCGGTAACACGGCATTACTGTCTCCACTATGAATTCCCGCCGGTTCAATATGCTCCATAACTCCCATTACATGAAATTCATCGCCATCACAAATTCCATCAATCTCTGCTTCCTGACACCGATCCAGGAAATGATCGATAAGAATTTTATTTCCCGGGATATGCTTTAACAAACTGATCACAGCCTTCTCCACTTCTTCATCATTAATTACAATTCGCATTCTTTGGCCCCCTAATACATAGCTTGGACGCACAAGCACCGGGTACCCAACTTTTTTTGCCACCTCTACCGCTTCATCCACTGTAAATGCGGTACCATATTCAGGATAGGGTATATGTAATTCTTTAAGCATATCGCTAAATCGCCCCCGGTCTTCCGCAATATCCATATTGTCGTAAGAAGTGCCAATAATAGATATGCCTTTTTTATGTAAACGTTCGGCTAATTTTAAAGCGGTTTGACCGCCCAGCTGAACTATAACTCCATCTGGTTTTTCTAATTCAACAATCTCCCATAAATGCTCCCAGAAAACAGGCTCGAAATATAATTTATCGGCCATGTCGAAATCAGTAGATACCGTTTCGGGATTGCAATTAACCATTATGGCTTCATAACCACATTCTTTCAAGGCAAGCAGGCCATGCACACAACAATAATCAAATTCAATTCCCTGCCCGATCCTATTGGGTCCGGAACCTAGAACTATAATTTTCTTTTTATTACTGACCTTACTTTCATTCGAATTATGTGAATCAGTTGATGGTAAATTGTTATTTCCTCCCTCGAAGGTTGAATAAAAATAGGGGGTCTTTGCCTCGAACTCCGCACTACAGGTATCTACCATTTTGAATACCCGGGTAATGCCGGCGGCCTTTCTTTTTTCATAAATTATTTCATCAGTAGAGTCCTGCATGATCAGGGAAATCTGCTGATCACTAAATCCTAGTTGTTTGGCCTCACTCAACAATGAAAGGGGAAGAGTATCGATTTTGCATTTCGCAATCTGTTTTTCAATATCAACGATTTTCTGAACTTCATTGATGAACCAACGGTCTATGCCTGTAGCTTTAGAAATTGTGCCCACAGAAACATTTGCCATCAGGGCATCCTTGATACGGAATATCCGGTCCCATTTTGGAATTTTTATGTATTCGATCAATTCTTCGGCATGCATCTGGCTTTTTCCATAATAACCTAAACCAACCGCATTATTTTCGAGGCTTTGACAGGCTTTTTGTAAGGCCTCCGTAAAGCTTCTTCCAATAGCCATGACTTCTCCCACACTTTTCATTTGTAAACCCAGGGTATCATTGGCCCCTTTGAATTTATCAAAATTCCAGCGAGGCATTTTAACAATCACATAATCTAATGCTGGTTCAAAATAAGCAGAAGTGGTTTGGGTAATCTGATTTTTTAATTCATCCAGGGAATAACCAATTGCCAACTTTGCGGCAATTTTTGCAATTGGGTAACCCGTAGCTTTTGACGCAAGTGCTGAAGACCGGCTGACCCTCGGATTAATTTCAACAGCTATTAATTCTTCGGTTGCCGGGTTCAATGCGAATTGCACATTGCAGCCTCCGGCAAAGTTACCCAGGCTCCGCATCATTAAAATTCCTTTATTCCTCATTTCCTGAAATGCCGTATCGCTTAATGTCATGGCTGGAGCTACCGTTATGGAATCTCCCGTATGAACACCCATCGGGTCAACATTCTCAACCGTACAAATGATCACTACATTATCATTCTTATCCCGTAACAACTCAAGTTCATATTCTTTCCATCCTAAAACTGCTTTTTCCACCAACACTTCATGCATGGGCGATGCCTTTAAACCTCTATCCAGTGCAGCTTCAAGATCTTCTTTGCCGTGAACAAATCCTCCCCCGGTTCCACCCAAAGTGAATGATGGTCGTATTACCAGGGGGAATCCTATTTCCTGCGCAAATTCTTTTCCTTCCAGCAGGGAATTAGCAACACGTGATGGCGCTACCGGCATTCCGATCTTAACCATCAGCTGCCTGAATTTTTCCCTGTCTTCTGCGGTGTCGATAGCATCAATATCAACCCCTATCAACTTTACATTAAATTGTTCCCATACACCCAGTTCTGCTGCTTCCTTCGTGAGATTTAAGGCTGTTTGGCCCCCCATTGTAGGAAGCACAGCATCAATCTGGTTTTCTTGTAAAATCTGTTCAATACTTTCTACTGTTAGAGGGAGCAGGTAAACTTTATCTGCCATCATGGGATCAGTCATGATGGTAGCAGGATTGCTATTAATTAAAATCACTTTGATTCCTTCTTCACGCAGGCTTCTGGCAGCCTGTGAGCCGGCATAATCAAATTCGCAAGCCTGTCCGATAATAATGGGGCCCGAACCGATAATAAGTACTGATTTGATAGAAGCGTCTTTAGGCATTTTTGTTCTTCGTTTTTTAAAAACAAATTGCGCAAAAGTAAGGCAGCAGCATGAATATTGAGGATAATTTTTTGAAGAGAAATTTGAAGTTCGTACTTCGTAGTTGATAACCCTCAAAGTATTTAAAATAAAAAACCTCCACCAATGGTGAAGGTTGAGAATTGCTGGCTGAAAAATATTGGTCAGTTTTTGTGAAAGGCAGCCATTTCAATATCATCTAATGGTACACCACCGTCACGTAATAATTTTTTATGCTCAGCTATTTGACGTTTTTCCTCGTATCGGTTTTTGATTCTGAAAACCCATTTTTGTTTGGCTTCAGATCCTCTAAATATTCCAATGATCGTTCCTATCACAATCGCCAGTAAAATCACAAATTTCGTATTAACCTGTTTCATAAAATTGGAATCATATAATGGTAAGACATTTTTTTATATTCAAACGCTGTATCCAATCAAGAAAATATCGTACCATAAACCGTTAATGTTTGAATCGCTTTTCACAATTCCTGTTTATGGAAAAAAAAATTCAATATTGGAATAAATCCAGCTTATAGCATTAACAATTTCCATGAAGGATAGGATTTTCTATTCTTTATATCCTCTGATATATGAAGGTAACCGTATAGATTTGCGAAATATTTTGAAAAACATTTAAACGGAATGAAGGCAATGCGAATGGTTGTTTGGCTCATAGGAACTTTAATACATTTTTCCTTGTTTGCCCAGCTTACTGAAAATGCTGCGTATCCGAAGGGGTATTTTCGAAATCCTCTCGCGGTCCCAATGGATCTGAGTGGAAACTTCGGAGAGCTTCGGCCCAATCACTACCATATGGGTTTGGATTTAAAAACATTGAAACGAGAGAATCTTCCGGTATATGCATCAGCAACCGGCTATATCGCTAAAGTAAAGATTGAACCGGCGGGTTTTGGTAGAGCCATTTATATTAATCATCCTAATGGGTTTACCACATTGTATGCGCATTTGAATGATTTTGCTCCTGCCCTGGAAGCTTACATCAAGAGAGAACAATACCGGCTTGAGGAATGGCGGATATTTATTGATATTCCTCCGGATCTTTTTCCCGTTCAAAAGGGCGAATTTATAGCTTACAGTGGAAATACCGGCGGTTCACAGGCACCGCATGTACATTTTGAAATACGCAGAACCGTAGATGATGTAAATGTTAATCCTTTACTATTTGGATTTCCATTGAAAGATAATACCTCCCCCCGCATACTAAGGTTGGCGTTATTCGACAGAACAAAAAGTACTTATGAACAAACACCTAGAATTATTCCTATCAAGGCGACTGGTTTAGCAAAGTATTCAACCACCATACCTGTGATAGTGGTGAGTTCGCCTTTAATAAGTTTTGGCATTACTGCCTATGATACTCACACCGGTTCTTCAAACCTCAATGGAGTTTTTGAATCCTTAATCTTTATGGATCAACAGATGATTACGGCATTTCAGATGGATGGCATTAGCTATAATGATACCCGGTATATGAATGCACATATTGATTACAAAACCAAAACCTCCGGGGGCGTTTATCTTCAACATTTATCAGATCTTCCAGGGTATATTAATTCTATTTATACACGGTATAATGGAGATGGAGTCTTGGATATAAGTAGTGGAGGATTACATGAAATCCGGATAGATGTTAAAGATGCCTATGGTAATACCACAGTACTAACTACAAAAGTGCAATATCGTCAATCAGCTACACCCTACCGTCCCCTGCTTTCTGGAAAGATATTCTATCCACTAATGTTGGATGGGTATGAAACGGAGGATTGTGAATTTTTTCTGGGGGAGAAATGCTTGTATGATTCAGTTCACATCAGGTATAACAAAACAAAATCTACAAATCCCCTGGCGGTATCAGCAGTACATTCTATTGGCTCAAGTTATATTCCTTTACAGGAAAGCTTCCTGGTGAGGATACAACCTGACCGAACATTGACAGCCGAACAACAACAAAAAACAATTGTACAATGGTTCTCAGGCGCCAAAAAAGATATTCAAAAAGCTGAATGGCAGAACGGCTGGGCGGCTGCAAGATTCCGGGAATTTGGATTCTACCAGTTGCTGGTAGATGAAGTTCCTCCCATGATTATTCCCATTGGCTTTGCTGAAGGTTCGAATCTTAGTAAGTCCACACGGATAGCATTCACGATAACTGATAATTTTAATAAGTTTAAAAAAGTTAGAGCTGAGCTAGATGGAAAATGGCTGCGATTCACCAACGATAAAGGCAGAACCTTTAGTTACCGCTTTGATGAAAAATGCTTAACAGGCCAGCATGAATTAAAGATCAGCGTTGAGGACGAGGCAGGAAATGCAACTGTGAAAACTTTCAGGTTCACGAGGTAATGTGAAAATTGAATTTAAATGTTAAAAGAAGGCGATAAGGCTCCCCCGTTTTCCGGAAAGGACCAGAATGGAAAAGAAATAAAGCTGGCGGATTTCAAAGGGATAAAGGTTGTACTATATTTCTACCCGCAGGATGATACGCCAACCTGCACCATCCAGGCTTGCAATCTGCGTGATAATTATCCTTTATTAAGGAGTGAGGGTTTTGAAGTTATTGGGATAAGTCCTGATGACGAAAAAAAGCATAAGAAATTTAAGGAAAAATACAAATTACCATTTATTCTTATTGCCGATCCAGGCCGGAAAATTGTTGAGAAATATGGCGTTTGGGGTGAAAAGCAACTATTCGGTAATCATTATATGGGGGTTCACCGCACTACTTTTATCATTGATGAAAAGGGGTTTATCCGCAAAATAATATATCGTCCGAAAAATAAACTACACGCAAGTGAAATCGTAAACGCATGGAAGCAGCTACCGGGATGAATAATTGTTCGGAAAATTCTAATCCGGTGTTAACAATATTTCAAGCATCAGGAAAGTTTTTTCGAAAAATGATGCGATGCCAGGGTAAAACCTTTATTTAAATAAAGTTTGTGTGCATCGAAACGATGATACCCCGAATCAAGAGTTATATAATCATAACCTTTTTGTTTTGCAAGACTAATAACATAATCGATCAGTTTACCCGCATATCCTTTGCCTCGTGCTTCAAATAGGGTTGAAAGATCATCTATATAAAAATGTTTCCCGTTATATAGAAATTGTAAATACCTGAATCCAATCGCAGAAACTGCCTTTCCATCATCTTCCACAAAAACCAAATGGTATCCTTCCGTTATCATCTCCGAAATAATGGAAACATATTTGTCTTCTTCTAAGTGTGGCCTGAGAGTTTTTAACACTTCCCAGCATTGAAGAATGTCTTCTCTTGTAGTAGCGGTTTTTATCCTCATATAATCATATAGTATTTCCAAGGCCTGAAAAAACGATGCGGTCGAAAAATTTGAGCATCCCCACCTTTAGTGATAAACATCACATCTTCGGCGATTGCTCAGCGACTGATTACAAAGCACTTTTACATAGTGATCCACACATAACAACAAAAAATCAAATTTTCATTAATCTACAAATTATTAATTATGAACCAGACAATCGTTAAAGCAAAAAAGGTATTCAACGTTATAACCGTTGCAACAGTAATTTCTATTTCAACAATCAGTTGCGAAAAGGATGAAAATTACGGAAAGAATCCGCCCACACCTGCACCACAATCAACAGTAGTTAAGGGCTCAGGAGATATTACCACGCAACTGGCACAATTCCGGGCGTTATTGGGAGATCCTTTGAATGCTGCTCCAGCTCAGACAGGCGGGCGGAGAGAGGTAAACTGGGATGCGGTACCAGCCACATTTACCAATAATAATACTTTCCCCTTTGATTTTTTTAATTCGACAGATCCAGCTATTGCAAATGGCCGCAAAAGAGGATTGGTTATGAATAACGGAACCAATTTTCGTGTCGACAGCACGGCGTTCGCTGAAGTTGATCCATCTTATGCCACACAATTCAAAGCATTTAGCCCTAAAAGAGCATTCGTCTATATGACAAATACAGTTAGCACTGCTTTTTTCAAAGTTCCAGGTACTAGTACCGATGCTTTTGTAAAAGGGTTTGGAGTGATCTTTTCTGATGTTGACGATGCCCATTCAACTTCTCTTGAGTTTTTTAATGGGAATGTAAGTCTGGGCATATTTAAGGCGCCGGTACGTTCTGATGAGAATGGATTTTCTTTCCTTGGAGTTCATTTTGCAACAGAAAAAGTGACAAGAGTTAAGATCACTGCAGGAAATGGCTTACTGGGAACGGGTGTAAAAGATATCTCTGCAGGTGGTGCTAAAGACCTTGTGGTGATGGACGATTTTTTCTACAACGAACCGGTACCAAATAACTAATTGAAGTCTTAATTGGTAGGTTAATGGCAGGTTTGAATATATAGGGTTCCGATTTGTGTCGGGGCCCTTTTTTATCCCCGGATATGGGGATATGAACCTACCTTGTTTAGGACTAATTTCAACAAGATTTATATTCGATTTTTGCGCTCTTAAATTATAATCATGAAAAATAATTCCAGGAATATCAGGTCGATACTAAAGAATATTATAGCTATTAATCTAGTCGTTATGCTGACCATCGGATGTAAGAAAGACGAAGTACTGCAAGAAGTTACGCTCATCACTGCAACAGGAGATATCAATATTAAAGTAAATGAGTTCAGGCAGCTATTGGGTAGTCAATTGAATATTAATCCGGGAGCCGTTGGTGGCCGCCGTGAAATCAACTGGGATGGTGTTCCTGCAGATCTCCTTGATAAACCCCTGGCAGTCGATTTCTTTAATACTCCCGGTAACAATATTCCTGCTGCCAGGCAAAAAGGATTAGTATACTCTTCAGGAGTTGCCAATTTTCAGGTTAGCAATGATGGTTTTAAAAATGCAAATACTGCGGCAGCAACATCATTCACTGCATTTAGTGGAAGTCAAACATTTGCTAATCTAGGCAGTAACTTATGGGATATCGGTTTCCAGATTCCTGGTGAAAATCTTCCCGCAACGGTAAAAGGCTTTGGATTGGTATTCTCTGATGTGGATGTTGCAAATTCTACGTTCATTGAATTTTTCAATGGTACTAAAAGTGTAGGTAAATTTTTTGCTCCTGTACATGATGCCAATAGTAGTTTCTCATTTGTAGGCGCGTATTTTAATAAAGAAACAATCACTCACGTTCGGGTAGGTCACGATGGAACCTTGGGTGGAGGGGGTAACGATATCTCGGAAGGAGGACAAAAAGACTTGGTGGTATTCGATGATTTTTTATTCAATGAACCGGTAAAACACTGATCAGAATCCGATTTCACCAATTTTACAACTCTATAAAGGAAGTAATCCTTAAACTATTTTTGCAGGGAGAGAAAATGTAATATGATGCAGCGCACTTTTTAGTTTGATGGTAAGGAAATTAAAATACTCTTAATCAAAAAACCATTCTGTAAATTTATCAGCACGCAGATCAACCAAAAAAAACCATGCTCAGATTCGGGAGGCAAATATTTTTCTTCTCACTCTTTTCGATTTTTACTTATTCCCTTCCTGCGCAAGCCCCCTCCTTGTATTTTGATAAACTTACCAGCCAGAATGGCCTCTCCAATAATAAGGTGAATTGTATTCTTCAGGATGCCAGGGGATTTATCTGGTTTGGTACCGACGATGGCCTAAGTCGATACGATGGAAATAATTTTGTAATATTTAGAAACCAACCTGGGAATTCATTTTCCATTTCCGGCAACATGATCATGGATCTTCTTGAAGATAAAAGCGGCATTTTATGGATAGCTACCGCTGATGGAGGTCTCACCAAATACGATCATCGTCTTTCTCCCAGGGAACAATTTGTACAGTATAAACATTTGCCGGCAGATACAAATAGCATTCCTGTTAATATATTGAATGCTTTACTGGAAGACCAGGAAGAAAATTTATGGATTGCAACCAGCGGCGGAGGAGTTTTGAAATTTGTAAAAAAGACTCAAACATTCATTTTGGGTTCTTTAGCACGAACCAGTACATGCCTCGACCTGGAGTTAGATGACGAAGGAATGATTTGGGTGGGGAGACAAGGCGGCGGAATTATGAAAATTAATCCACGTACACATGTATATTCTATGGATTCCCAATATCAGAATCTATACACTAAGTTGCCTCACCTGACAGTTACGGCTTTGTATGCGGATGAAGAAAAAAATATGTGGTATGGTTCCTGGGATAAAATTTTGTACAGGTATAATAAAAAGAATCAAAAAGAGGAATTTTTTCAAAAGGATGATAATATCTGGTCTTTTCAGAATGATGAAATAAACAGCTTTCGTCAGGATAAAATGTACAATCTATGGATGGGTGGAAAAAATTCAGGCCTGCATTTGTATAATAAGCAACTGAAACGTTTTTATAATTATCGATATGATCCTTCCCGCGGAGGAACGATAGCTGATAATAAGGTTAATTGCATTTATATTGACCGTTCAGGCATTGTTTGGATCGGAACCAATAAGGGGATCAGCATCCATAATCCTGCGCAGCAACAATTTCAACAGACTTTTATTTCACACCCAGGCACTGTATCGAAGGAGATTATCATAAATGATTTTTTTAAAGACAAAGGTGAAAATCTATGGATTGCTACTAGTGAGGGAATTTTCTTACGCCGGGCAGGGGAGTCCACCCTGGTGTACAGGCCTGTAACGTACAATGAAAATAGATTGAACGTATCGAAATTTTTTTATGATGCAGAAGGAACAATGTATGTTGGAACTAATTATTCCTTATTTGTATATGATTCTGAAAACAATAGGGTAAAACTTTTATTGAATACCGAGAAGGATAATGTAATGAATAAGATCATTGCATCAAGGGTGGTATCCGTTGTCAAAGACTCTATTGGAGGAAACCCTGTATTGCTGGTTTCTCCCTATGGTCATTACCTGGCGTACTATGATCTCACTGAAAAAAAATGGGTATCAAGGCTGGATTCAGTACAAAATATTATCAGGCGATTCAATCTAAAAGATAACCTTATCCGAAAAATTTATAAAACTTCATCGGGTAGCATTTGGCTGGCTACCGTAAAAGAAGGACTGGGTAAATGGGTGAATCATCCAACACCAAAAATAACTTATTACAAAAACGATCCTGGACAAAAAGAGGGTCTCAGTAATAATCATGTATTTGATATTATTGAAGATCAGCAGTCAAATTTATGGATTACTACATATGGTGGGGGATTACATTATTTTAATCATGTAAACGAAAAGATCACCCATATAACCGCTTCGAACAATCTACTGGAAGGGTTACAGCTTGATAGCCGTGGTTTTCCATGGATGATTGGCAATGGAAATTTACACCGGTACGATCCTTCTCTACGATCGTATACTTCTTTCGATATTCCGGATATTGAGAAATCAGGTGGCATCCGGGGTTATATTTATAAAGATGCCCAGGGTAAAATGTATGTTGCTGGTACGAGTTACTTCATCGAGTTTAATCCCGTGTCCATTCTTACCAGCAGGGATAAACCCAAAGTTTTCTTCACGGATTTTAAAATATTTAATAATTCTTACAGCGATTTGCTTAACAGGCAAAATATTTCGTTACGTCATAATCAGAATTACTTCACCATAGAATTTGCCGCTCCCCAATTTGCTTCTGCTACACCGGTTCAGTATGCCTACCAATTAGAAGGCTTTGATGTAACTTGGATAGAATCCGGCACAAGAAATTCAATACCCTATTCCAATTTATCGGGAGGTAATTATACTTTTAAAGTTAAGGCTACAAACAACCCCGGAAACTGGAATGAAGAAATAGCCAGCATTTATATTACTATCGTTCCGCCATTCTGGAAAACATGGTGGTTTTATTTGGCCTGTGCGGTAATGGCAGTAATGATAACTTATGCATTATACCGGTACCGGATAAATGAATTATTGAAACGCCAGGCCATCAGGAATAAAATTGCCCAGGACCTGCATGATAATATGGGGTCAACCCTCAGTAGTATTTCCGTATACAGTCAGGTGGCTAAAATTCAGCATGAAAAAGGAAATCACCAGGTAGTGGAAAATGTATTGGGAAGAATTGCTTCCGCATCCAGTGAAATGATTTCTGAAATGAATGACATTGTATGGGCCATCAATCCAAGGAATGACAATATGGAGAAAATATTGCAGCGAATGGATTCTTTCGCTAAACCCCTTCTCGCTGTAAAAAATATTCAATTTTCATTTTCCTATAGTCAGGATGTTTTGAACACAAACCTTGAAATGCAAAAGCGAAAGAATTTTTATCTCATTTTTAAAGAATCCGTAAACAACTCATTAAAATATTCCGGATGCAGTTTGATAACTGTAGATATAAAAACTAAAGGAAATCATCTTGCTTTAGTGGTACAGGATAATGGAAGTGGATTTACAATGGATAAGGTCGGGCAGTCATCTCAGCCGTTATCAGGAAATGGTTTGCGAAACATGGGGATGCGGGCTCAGGAAATGAAAGGGAAATGCACTATTGAATCCAGCCCAGGAATGGGAACAAGGGTATATTTATGGTTTCCTATCCCCTGATTAGGGTATTGAATGTATAGTGAGATTAGGTGATTTTTAAATAATAAATTAATGTATGAGTTTACGCATTGCAATTTTTGATGATAACAAGAACATCCGTGAAAGTATAACAATGCTTCTTTCTACTGTTCCGGATTTAGAAGTGGTGGGTTCATTCTCACACGTGCTAGATTGTATAGAAGATGTACAGGCATGTAATCCAGATATCATTTTAATGGATATAGAGATGCCCGGTATGACTGGTATTGAGGGTGTACGTCTTATTAAAAAAGAATTACCGCATGTACAGGTTCTGATGCAAACCGTTTTTGAAGATGATGACAGGGTTTTTGATTCTATTTGTGCCGGCGCTTCCGGATATATCTTAAAAAATCACTTAAATACAAAACTGGTGGAATCGATCATGGAACTGCAATATGGCGGTTCTCCTATGTCGCCATCAATTGCAAGAAAAGTATTGGGCAAGCTTCAACAAATACCCCAACATATAAGGCCCGAAGAAACTCCGGATTATCGTTTAACGCCGCGCGAAAAAGAAGTTTTAGCATGTATTGTAAACGGATTGAGTTATAAAATGATCGCAGATCAGCTGACTATCAGCTACGAAACGGTACGGTCGCATGTTAAAAAAATTTATGAAAAACTTCATGTGGCATCTTTAACTGAGGCAGTAGCCAAAGCAATCAATCAGCGAATAGTATAAAATCTGTATTCGAATAACTTTCTCCCACCCCTATCTGATTAGCAAGAGGATCAGGGTATCCTTTCAATTATGTTAACAGGGGCATGAAAAGCCCTCCTCCCCAAATTCGGGTATCTGGTATTTCTTAATCGGGTATTGGTTACATTTCGGTAATAAAGGAATTTTGTTCTTTTAATTCAAACTGGATTTTTATGAGACTCTTCCTTTTACTATTTGTTTTATTCATCATTGGCGCATTTACGGGCCACAAGAAAGAAATGAGTAATGAAAAAGTGATGCGTTTTTCAAACAGCAATATTATTTATTGTGCTCCTTCTTTTGATACCCTCAATCTTAACAAAAAAGCCCCCTTATTAAAAGGCTTAGGTACAATCAGATATTCTATAACTACCCGATCTCAGATGGCACAAAAATATTTTAACCAGGGACTGGCATTAACGTATGGATTTAATCATGGTGAAGCGGCACGTTCATTTAAAACAGCCATCAGCCTTGATTCAACTTGCGCTATGGCCTACTGGGGTCTTGCTTTGGTACTTGGTCCTAATTATAATGCAGCGCTGAATCCTACTAGTTTAACTGATATTAATTTTGCAATCGATAACGCAATAAAATATCGCCATCAGGTAAAGGAAAATGAAAGGGTGTTAATTGATGCAATATCAAAACGATTTCCCCGCCAGGAAGTAAAAGATATGACCCCTTATTATGAAGCTTATGCCGCTCGCATGAAAAAAGCATATGATCAGTTTCCCACTGATATTGAGATAGCAACTTTATATGCAGATGCATTAATGAATTTGCATCCCTGGAATTTATGGTTGAAGGATGGTACCCCTCAGCCCTGGACCCCCGAGATCATCAGCCATCTGGAATCGACCTTGAAACAATCACCTACCCATCCGGGGGCCATTCATTATTATATTCATGCTACTGAGGCATCGAAAAATGTGCAGAAGGCACTCCCATATGCTGACAAATTGGTTGATGCGATGCCTTCAGCTGGCCATCTGGTACATATGCCATCACATACGTATATACGCACCGGTGAATATCATAAGGGAGTACTGGTAAACGAAAAAGCGGCTGTTGCAGATAGTACTTATATAACCCAATGCAAGGTGCAAGGAGCCTACCCCATGTTATACTATCCGCATAATATTCACTTTTTAGCAGCATGTGCTTTCCTGGAAGGGAATAGTAAAAAGGCGATTGAAGCATCATGGAAAGTGTCTGCAAATGCCGATAGAAAATATCTTCATGAATCTGTAACCGTTCAGCATTTCTTTGTTATTCCATATTATACACTGGTTAATTTAGCCAAATGGGAGGAAATTTTAAAATTGCAAAAACCCGGGGAGCTGAAATATCCCGTGGCCATTTGGCATTATGCGCGAGGAATGGCATTTAGTGGACAGGGAAATATTGAAGCTGCAGAGAATGAACTAGCAATAATCAATCGTATCGCCGAAGATGAATCTTTAAAATCTTCATTGATATGGGATTTGAACAGTGCTCAGGACCTGGTACATATTGCAGCATTTACATTGGAAGGGGAGATAGCTGCTCACAAAAAAGAATATGATCGTGCCGTTGAGATTTTGAAAAAGGCAATTGAGAAAGAGGATAACTTAAATTATAATGAACCCCCCGACTGGTTCTTCTCCGTAAGACATACGTTAGGTCATGTATTAGTTCAAGCAGGCAGTTTCAAAGAAGCTGAAATTATATACAAGGAAGATCTTTCCACATTTCCAAATAACGGATGGGCATTGAGAGGTTTGTACAACAGTTTAAAAGGACAAGGAAAAAATGATGAAGCCGGGAAAGTGTATGATCAATTTAAAAAAGCATGGAAATGGGCTGATATAACCATTACTTCATCAAGGATGTATTAAAGTATAATCTGGAATATTGTCTGTACCCATTAACATCAAACTAATTTGTATAGTTGTATAAATGGAAATATTAAGCTATGAGATAAATCATTTGAAGAAAAATCAAGAATAATCTTCCCATTGATATGTTGCGAAATTGGTTGTCGTGCTGGCTGAACAATGTCACTCAATTAAAATACTTCAGGCAACTTCCGTTTATTACTCTTCGTATAGAAAGCAAACTTTTTTATGAGGAGAATTGTATGTACGGTTTTTTTTATTTTTTCTACTTTACTATTATTTTCCCAGGAAGATCTCTTGCAATCTCTTGGAACGGATAGCTTGCAAAAACAATATGTAACCAATGCATTTAAGTCTTCGCGGGTTATTAATGGTCATTCCATGGAATTTATTGGTAAAGGAGTATTAGATTTTAGAATCTTACACCGCTTCGGACCAGTGAATCAGGGGATCAAAGAACTTTTCGGATTAGACCAGGCAAGTATGCGAATGGGTTTTGATTATGGGTTAGGTAAAAACGTTACTATTGGCATTGGCAGAACCACTTTACAAAAAGAATTAGATGGCTTTTTAAAATTCAGGCCGGTGCATCAGGCAACAAGCGGCTCTCCCGTATCCTTATTACTTATTGGTGGAATGTCCATCATTACACAAAAAAATGACGACCCTGCAAAAGAGGTTTCGTTCAAGTCCAGAATAGGATATTATTACCAGGCTATTATTGGAAGGAAATTTAATCAAAGGTTTACACTTCAGCTTAGCCCAACTGTAGTTCACAGAAACGAAGTTCTTTTGAATGATGACAACGATACATATGCAATGGGAATCGGAGGGCGTTTAAAACTCAGCAAGAGGGTTGCATTTGTAGTTGATTATTTTTACGTTTTCAATGGTCTACCCAAAGATCAAAATTATAATCCCTTATCGATAGGTATAGATATTGAAACTGGCGGTCATGTTTTCCAATTACATTTTTCCAACGCCAGTGGTATGAATGAAAAGGCATTTATTACTGAAACATTCAATGATTGGGGAAAGGGTGATATTCAATTTGGTTTTAACCTCTCAAGGGTTTTTACAATTCGAAACAAGAAGAATAAAAATTAAGCTAAAGTCATATTGCTTGCAGCTTGGGTAAAGCATATTTAATGCCATTATAAACAAGAATTAGTTAAGGCAACCAGCATTTGAATGATTACGTAAAAATTGTAAGATTTCTTCTGCCTACAAATAAAAATACAGTCATGAAGTTACTACGGGGAATCATTATAGTTATGCTGCTGATTACAGGTGCAACAAGTTGTCATTATGATAAGAGCGATATTTTACCTGATTGTGCAACGGTACCCGCCCGATTCGCGGATGATGTGCTTCCGCTTATTCATACAAAGTGTGCAACCCAGTGCCACAACGCGTTTAGTGTAAATGCAGGCGGCCCATTTACCAATTACAGCCAGATAAAAAACAAAGCAGCGCTCATTAAATTTATGGTAGAAACCAGGAAAATGCCGAAGGTGGGTACTTTAACAGATGCTGAAATCAAGGTTATTTCCTGCTGGGTTGATGCCGGGGCAGAAAACAACTAGTAATGAGCCGTTACAAAATTATCCTGATCGTTGCCGTATTGGTTTTAATTGCCGGGGCGATTTATATCTATAAAGAGTACCATCGAACCAATAAAAATATTAATAAGGAAGCCTCTGCATTTAATCTGAGTGCGATTGAATTAGTAAGATCATTTACTGAGAATGATTCATTAGCGAGCAGGCTTTACGTTGGGAAAATTATTTCTGTAAATGGACTTGTAAGAAATCTGGATAAAGACAATAGAGGCTATTATACTGTTAGCCTCGGTGATACCGCCTCCATGTCATCCGTTAAATGTTCAGTAGACAGTTTATATACCATTGCAGCATCAGCACTTAAACCGGGAGTTTCAATAAATATAAAAGGAAACTGTACTGGGTTCAATAAAGATGAATTATTGGGCCTCGATGTTATGTTAAACCGATGCGTCATTAAATAGATTAAGGCTACCTAAATATAAAGTGTATGGTAAAATTGTTGTTGGTTATTATTAGTATCTCTATTAATTCAATTGCCATCGGGCAAGGGAAATTTTATACTAAAAATGGGAATGTATCCTTTTTCTCAAAAACCCAACTCGAAAATATAGATGCATTTAACAGGAGTGTTACTTGTGTACTCGATACAAAAACGGGTAATATCCAGTTTTCTGTTCTCATGAAGGGGTTCGAATTCAAAAAGGCACTGATGCAGGAACATTTTAATGAAGACTATGTTGAAAGCGACAAATATCCCAAAGCTGAGTTTAAGGGAACTATTCTCAATAGTAGTTCTATTGATTATTCAAAAACGGCAGTTCATCAGGTAAAGGTAAAGGGTCACATGACGATGCACGGTCAAACAAATGAAATAGAAACGGATGGTATTGTATCTGTAAAAGATGGCAAAATTTCGCTGGTTTCTGAATTTCAGGTTTATATAGCGGATTATAAAATTTCAGTTGCTGCTTTTGCAAAAAACAAAGTTTCGAAAATGATACAGGTGAAAGTGTCCTGTATGCTAGATCCCTTGAAATAATTTGACAACTTTTTAAAGTATCCACTCCACCTCTCCAAAATTGAACTCTCTTTCCATTTTATCATTAGTGATCAGTTTGCCTTCAATGGATACCCCTTTTAAGATTGTATCAAAAACGATGTTCTTTTTCTTCAGCCTGATTGGCTCATTTATTTTATATAAATTATTATTGTAATACTCGAATATTTTGCCCTGGTCGGTGAGTAAATTTTGATAATGGGTTTCCAGTAAAACACATAATTCCTTTGCGAGTTCTGTAAGGTGATAGGAGTGCCCGGTAATTTGCTTTAACGAAATGGGACGAATGAGATTTTCAGAGAATTGCGTTTGATTAATATTCATCCCGATTCCGACGATTGCATAATGCCAAAAATCATTTCCCATTATATTCTCTATGAGAATTCCTCCTGCCTTTCTGTCACGCCAATAGATGTCGTTTGGCCATTTAATTTTTACCTGCTGCCCGGCATATTTTTTAAATAAATCATAACACGCCATGGCTATTGCAGCAGACAAGGAAAAAGTATGGTGGGGCATTAGGATTGCAGGTTGAAGAACCACGCTTAATATCAGGTTTTCCCCGGGAAGTGACAACCAGCTTTTCCCTCGTTGGCCTTTACCTTCCGTTTGGTTGTAAGCAAAAAATACTGCGCCGTGACGAGCAAAACCTTTTTGTACCAGTCCCATGGCATAGTTGTTGGTACTGTCGACTGTAGTTAGTTCTACAAAAGTATTGCCGATAGGTAGAAGGGGGGCTTGATGTGGCAAAAGATTACTATTTTTGAGCAGTGCGAAAATACTGCTTACTTTGATTGCAGAGGTTTAAGATATAGATAAGATTGAATGCAATTACAGTGTCCGCCACGTGGCGGGAATAGGCATCTCAGAACAATCGAAGCCGACTCCACACCACATTTAATATAATTGATCATCAAAAAAGATTTGATTATTGGAACAATTGTCAATGTTAGCTACGCGTCGTAAACGTAAGAGTGCAGGCCGGTTAACAAAAAATTCAAAATTAATTAAAGCCATTATCAGTGCTATTCAACAGAAAAAAGGAGAATATATTGTTTCTCTTGATCTGCGTAAAATACCCGAAGCCGTAGCAGATTTCTTTATAGTTTGCGAGGCTACAAGTGGCACCCAGGTAAAATCAATAGCGGATTATATTGAATCCCATCTTAAGGAAGTTTTGAATGAATCTCCTTACCATCACGAAGGACATCAGGGTTTGCATTGGGTAGTGATCGACTACGTGAATGTAGTCATCCATGTTATGCAGCCCGAAACCCGTAAATTTTATAAGCTGGAAGAAATGTGGAGCGATGCAGAAGTTGAAGAACATAATTAGTTTATGGTTTGTAGCTTGCAGTTAATTGTGTAAGCTTTTGGAACAAAAGGCGTAAATAATTGTAGCTCTTTATGCTTACATTTTCATTATAACATCAAAAATAGAACAGGAGAAGCTTTTTATATGGCACAAGACGATCAAAGACAAAGCGACCGGAATTTTCCCCGACTAAGGCCAAAAGATGATGCTGGTAATACTCCCCGAAAAGGACCAAAGTTTAGTATCTACTGGGTATGGGCAATTATATTTGCTGTTCTTGTAGGTTTTCAATTATTCGGTTCTTTTTCACCTGATGCAAAACAAATTGAATCAGAACTGGAATTCAGAAGAAAAATGTTGGAACCGGGAGATGTTTCAAAGCTTGTTATTGTTACCAATAAAAATGTGGTTCGGGTTTATATAAAAAAAGAAGCTCTTGAGAAACAATATTACCGCGATAAACTTGGTAAAACCTGGCCCGGTGTAAAGCCCGAAGGCCCACATTTTGAATTTAAGGTAACTAAGGCAGACGAATTTGAAAAAAGGATCGCAGCAGTTTTTGAACAAAATCAACAACTGGAAGTTCCAATAACTCCTATACAGGAAGGAGAATGGTTCGGACCACTTCTAAATTTTCTTTTGCCTCTGCTTGTAATCGTTCTGATTTGGATTATGCTGATGCGCAAAATGGGGGGAGGTGCCGCCGGTGGAAGTGGACCAGGAGGAATTTTTAATATTGGTAAATCCAGAGCAACTCTTTTTGATAAAGGTACTAAGGTAAATATCACTTTCGCGGATGTTGCTGGACTGGACGAGGCAAAAGTGGAAGTAATGGAAATCGTTGATTTTCTCAAAAATCCTAAGAAATATACTGCACTTGGAGGTAAGATACCAAAAGGGGCATTGTTAGTGGGTCCTCCGGGTACCGGTAAAACGCTTCTTGCAAAAGCAATGGCAGGTGAGGCGCAGGTTCCATTCTTTTCTATGTCAGGTTCAGATTTTGTTGAATTATTTGTAGGAGTGGGAGCCAGCAGGGTAAGGGATTTATTCAAACAAGCAAGAGAAAAATCACCTTGTATTATTTTTATTGATGAGATCGATGCTATTGGGAGGGCCAGGGGCAAAAATGCGATCATGAGTAATGATGAGCGCGAAAGCACATTAAACCAGTTATTAGTTGAAATGGATGGCTTTAGTGGAGAGAGTGGCATTATTGTGCTAGCAGCTACCAACAGGCCCGATGTACTTGATACAGCTTTATTACGTCCGGGAAGATTTGATAGGCAAATTTCAATTGATAAACCAGATTTAAAAGGTCGCGAACATATTTTTAAAGTGCATTTGAAGCCAATAAAGATTTCTACAAAAGTTGATATTCATAAACTCGCCGAACAAACTCCGGGATTTGCAGGGGCCGACATTGCGAATATCTGTAATGAGGCTGCTCTAATTGCTGCCCGTAAAGGAAAAGAGCACGTTGAAATGGAAGATTTTCAGGATGCAGTTGATCGGGTGATCGGTGGTTTGGAAAAAAAGAACAAGATTATTTCTCCTGAAGAAAAAAGAATCATTGCTTACCATGAAGCAGGACATGCTATTTGTGGATGGTACCTGGAACATGCATATCCTTTATTAAAAGTAACGATTGTGCCGAGAGGTGTTGCTGCTTTAGGATATGCACAGTATACCCCAAAAGAACAATACTTATACAATACCGATCAGTTACAAGACCAGATATGTATGACGTTAGGTGGAAGAGCCAGTGAAGATATTTTCTTTGGAAAGATCTCAACTGGCGCTCAGAATGATTTGCAGCAGATTACAAGAATAGCTTATTCCATGGTTACAGTATACGGAATGAATGACAAAGTTGGCAATGTGAGTTTTTATGATCCTGCTGCTGAAAATTCATTCACCAAACCTTATTCGGAAGAAACTTCAAAACTAATTGATCAGGAAGTTCGCAAGCTGATTGATGTGGCCTATGAAAAAACGAAGGCCTTGTTATCAGAAAAGAAAGCCCAGGTTGAAAAACTGGCAGAAGCATTATTAAGCAAAGAAGTTTTATTCCAGAGTGATGTAGAGACCCTCATTGGTAAACGACCTTTCGAAGAAAGGAAAACTCTTGATGTAGACGATAGTGACAGTCCTCATCATACACCAAGTGGTGCTATTAGTGAAGGAGTTCCGCCTTACGACAGCAATGTGACCAATCATCCTGCTACATAAATAAGAATTTATTGAGTATGAATGTATCCGCATCTAAAGAAAATATCTTAAAAAAAATAAGAAAGGCGTTGACTCACTCAACGCCTCTTCCTTTTCCAAACAGCGAAGGGAATAGTTCTATTTTTCATCCGGCTCAACAAGACCTGGAAATTGAATTTGCTGAGCAATGCACAAAATTGCAGGGAAAGTTCATCTATTGCCTGGATAATAAGGAACTAGGCGTACAATTGAATAGTCTTATTCAGCATAATAAATGGACAAAAATTTTTTGTTGCGAAGAAAAGTTGGGATCTATATTAATGGATGATTTACAGATCAGCTGTCCGCACAATGATCTTGCGACATGTGATGCCAGTATTACTTCCTGCGAATTTCTAATTGCCCGTACCGGTACCATAGTACTGAGTTCGGCTCAGCAAAGTGGACGTACAGTGAGTGTGTATGCTCCAATTCATATCTGCATAGCCTACGCAGAGCAGTTAGTATATGATATTAAGGATGGTTTACAATTGCTGAAAGAAAAATATCAGGGTGGACTTCCTTCCCTCATCACTTTTGCAACTGGCCCCAGTCGTACAGCAGATATCGAAAAGACATTAGTCGTTGGTGTGCACGGACCTAAAGAAGTGTATGTTTTTTTGGTAGAGTCAAAACAAAATGGGTAAAGAGCCTATCCGAAAATCATGGAAATTACTCCTGAAAAAAAAATTTTCTTTCTTTCCGATTTTCATCTCGGCATTCCCGATCATGCGAAAAGTCTGGCCAGGGAAAAACGGATCATAGCATTTTTGGAATCTATCCGAAATCAGGCTGCAGCGATTTTTATCGTAGGAGATATGTTTGATTTCTGGTACGAATACCGGCAAGTGGTTCCGAAAGGATATGTTCGGTTATTAGGAAAACTAGGCGAATTCACTGACGCCGGAATTGCCATACATTTTTTTGTAGGAAATCACGATATGTGGATGACCGATTATTTTCAAAAAGAACTTAGTATCCCTGTTTATTTTGAACCTAAAGAATTTGAATTTAACGGCAAGAAATTTTTAATTGCTCATGGAGACGGGCTTGGACCGGGGGATCAAGGATATAAAATGCTCAAAAAAATTTTTCGCAATCCTTTTTGTCACTGGTTGTTTGGCATATTACCACCCTATATTGGAATGGGTCTCGCAAATTATTTTAGCAGAAAAAGCAGAAAGGCTGCTAACGAAAGAGAAGAGCAGTTTACGAACGAAGACAATGAGTGGCTGGTTACCTATAGCAAGGAGATCCTTCGCGATAAACATTTTGATTATTTTATTTTTGGGCATCGACATATACCCCTGGATCTTCCATTAAATACTAACAGCAGGTATATCAATTTAGGGGACTGGTTACGTTATTGTACATATTCTGTATTTGATGGTAAGCAAATGACCCTTTTATCATACGATCCTTCAATGGCAAATAAAATTATTCGCAGATAGTGCAAAGAATATTGATCATATTATTATTTTCTGGAATTTTGGCCGCCTCTGCCCAGGGGCAAACAGATACTATTTTCCGTATTCAAAAAACATATCCCGGGGATGTAACAGATTTTTCGGTTGATAATCTTGGCAATATTTTTATTCTTTATCAGAACGGCCAATTAAAAAAACTGAATCGGGAAGGAGATTCCCTTGCAGTGTTTAACAATGTACGGCGTTATGGAAAGCTTTTTTCGATTGATGTTACCAACCCTTTAAAAATCTTATTGTATTACAAGGATTTCAGTACTGTTGTTATTTTAGATCGATTATTAAACACCCGTGCTACCCTTGATCTACGGAAGTTGAATTTGTATCAGGTCCGCGCTATCAGTCAGTCATATGATAATAATATCTGGGTGTTTGATGAATTTGAAAGTAAATTAAAGCGGATCAGTGATGATGGAAAACTTTTGGATCAGTTCACCGATTTCCGTGTGCTATTTGATTCAGTTCCCTCTCCACAATACATCTTCGATCAAAACAAGCAGCTGTACTTATATGACTCTCTGAAAGGAATATACATTTTTGATTATTATGGTTCCTTTAAAAGCAGGCTCCCCTTTACAGGGTGGAGAGATTTTTCCGTAATCAATAATTTTTTATTTGGAAGAGATCACCAAAACCTGTTTCGCTATGAACCCGGAACTTTTAATTTACAGCATTACCCGATTCCTCTTTCAATGATCAATAGTCAGAAAATTCTGATCACTGCTGGTAAAATCTATCTTCTTCGCGATAATAAACTGGAAGTTTACCAATTTCAGTAACTCAATGTTTAACAGGTTGGTTATTTTTGCCATTAATCAATTCAACCTGGATGAATCCCTTTTTAGAAACCATTTTCTTCGATAATACAGTCCGGGATTATTTATACGTATTACTGGCCATAATCTTAGCTGTTGTTCTCAAACGGTTTGCTTCAAGATATATGGCAGGTCTGCTTTTCAAAATTGTAAAAAAAGTTGCACAAGGCGTCGATAAAGTATCTTTTGTAAACCTCGTCGTCGCCCCGTTACAAACCTTCCTGGTAATATTGGTTACCGTGATTGCCCTTGAAAAACTAAACTTTCCATCGGCGTTCAATTTTACTATTTATAAAATATCCTTTAGGCAGCTCATTGATGTTATATCCATTGGCATCCTTATCATATCTTTTATTTGGTTACTGCTTCGCATTATTGATTTTATTGCAATGATCCTTCACCAACGTGCAAGCATTGCCTCTGATCAAAGCGATAACCAGTTGGTCGTTTTCTTCAAGGACTTTTTTAAGGTAATCATAGTTCTTTTCGGGATCCTGCTTATTGTAAAATTTGCCTTTCATTATGAGATTGGCACTTTATTTACCGGGCTGAGTATTGCCACAGCGGCTATTGCCTTAGCTACACGTGAAAGTCTTGAAAACCTGATTGCTTCATTTATTATATTTTTTGATAAACCATTCACAACCGGAGATGTAGTAAAAGTTCAGAATATTACGGGCACGGTTGAAAAAATCGGCTTGCGGAGTACACGCATACGCACGGATCAAAAAACATACGTAACGGTCCCCAATAAGCAGATGGTAGATAGTATTATGGACAATCTGTCCTTACGAACTCAACGTAAAGCATATTTGCAATTAGAATTAAGTAGTGATACCACGCGCGGCCCGGTGAATGACCTGGTTCTCTCTATTGAAAACCTGTTGAGAAAGAAAAGTAAAATTGAAGCCCAGTCCGTGTTCCTTGCAGATATCAGCAAAAATGCACTGATTATTCAGGTTGAATTTTTTACGGCTACAATTCCTATTGAAGATTTTAATGATCTAAGGCAAGATGTAAACCTTAATATTATTGGGCTATTGACAGAAATGAATATTCAACTTGCCAGTAAAGAAACCGAGATTGTTCTGGCGAAAGAGGTATAGATGTGAGTTGGAAGTCAATAGTCAATAGTCAGGAGAATGCAGAGGTATTATGTAATCTATGTTGGGTTTCAAGACTCCGGACTCCTGACTCACCTCTCCCGACTCGAGCCTCTACTTGTCCGCAGTAATGATCTCACCCAGTTCCTTATCCCAGGCACCTGTTTTACCATACTCCACAACCCGCCCTATTTCTTTACCATCTCTCATCACAATTATTGTGGGAACATTAATAACCCCCAATGCCTCGGCTAAATGACTTATTGTTTTTTTATTTCGATCCACTCCAATGAGCGTAATATGATCCTGAGAAAAACCAGCTGCCTCAGTAAGAACAAAAAATTTAGGTAGGATATATTTGGTATCACCACACCAGGTACCACCAAAAACGATCAATTGTAGCGATGATGATTTCGTTTTGAGTGCATTTATGGTTGCTTGATCAGGCTTGTAACCTGCCTGGTTTTGCTTATACCATTTCAGTGTAGTATCGTTAGCGATCAGGTCGCGGTTAATAATTCCTTTCAGAATTTTATCCTGTCCGTCGATTGAAACTTCATACTGCGTTTGAGCGAAAGAAAAAATGCTTATAAACATTGCCCCTGCCAATAAAATTCTTCTCATGCTTATTTCCGATTTGTCTGCAAACTTAATACGCTATAAATAATAAAACTGTTAAATCACAAAGAGGCCTTAATCTCTAATAAAAACCCTTTCATCTTTTGAAGGGAATGGATCAATTCAAAGCGCTCCTGTGATTTTTTATTTCTTTTTAAAAAATCTTTTGCTCCTTCAATAGTAAGTTTTCGTCTTCTTAAAAGATCATGTATTAGTTGAAGATTTTTAATATCTACAGGTCTGAAATGGCGGTCACCTTTCCGGTTTTTGCGTGGTTGCAAAATATCAAATTCGGTTTCCCAGTATCTAAGTAAAGAAGCGTTTACATGAAACATTTCCGCTACTTCACCAATCGCATAGTATTGACGCTGAAATAATATCTCGTCCTCAGGAATGTTGATAAGATCAATTTCACCTGAAAGTGTTTTAAGCGATTTGCGGCCGCGTGTTGATTTAGGTGGAACAGGTTCATTATTTATAATTTCCCGGATTTCATTTTCGGAATTGTTTTTCAAAGATTTAATCCGGAGGCCCCCTGCAGGAGAAGAGTTGGGAGCACTATTAGCATCCGTAAAATCAAAATTTATTTGAGAAAAGTTTTTCATCGCTGTACATTAATAAACAATAAAAGCTTAGATAATTGCAAAAACTATGCAATAAAGATACGAACCTTGTTTCCGTAAAGATGCTCTTGTTATTGATATGGAATTATAGGCAATTTGAAAAGGTATAGTGTTCGTTTAATGGTTATCTCCACTTGATAAATAGTGTATAAAAGCCCCTCTCTAATAAGCCTGAAACCCTTTATTTTAAGTACATTTGCACACATTTAATCATTTATTTACAAATAGGTTATACGTTGATTCTATGGCTTCAGAAACACAGGAAATATTGACTCCCGCTTCTACTGGTTATGGTGCAGATAGTATACAGGTTTTGGAAGGTTTGGAAGCTGTTCGGAAACGTCCCGCCATGTATATTGGGGATATCAGTGAAAAAGGATTGCATCATCTTGTGTATGAAGTAGTGGATAATTCGATTGACGAGGCTTTGGCGGGTTATTGTAAAAATATCCTGGTAACGATCCATGAGGATAATTCCATTTCTGTAGAAGATGATGGTCGGGGTATTCCTACCGGGATGCACCTCAAAGAAAAAAGAAGTGCGCTGGAGGTGGTTATGACTGTACTTCACGCCGGTGGCAAATTCGATAAAAACACCTATAAAGTTTCCGGAGGACTGCATGGAGTAGGGGTCAGTTGCGTAAATGCTTTAAGTAGCCTGTTACACGTTACTGTGTGGAGAGAAGGGAAAATGTTTGAACAGGAATACAGGATCGGTGTGCCGCAGTATTCTGTTCGTGAAATTGGAACCAGTGATCGCACCGGTACATTAGTTCATTTCTGGCCCGACACATCTATTTTTACTGCAAGTGTTTATAAAAAAGATATACTTGAAGGGAGATTAAGAGAGTTGTCTTATCTCAATAAGGGAATTCGCATCCTTTTAACGGATCTTAGAGAGTTAGACGATGAAGGAACCCACTACATTAAAACCTTTTATAGTGAAGGGGGGATTGTGGAGTTTGTTGAAATGCTCGACAAAAATGCGGGCCGAACACCAATATTACCTAAAGTCATTTTTGTTGAAGGGAGAGATAACACGACCAATGTTGTAGTTGAAGTTGCTCTTTGCTATAATGATGGCTATAATGAACATATTTATTCTTATGTCAATAACATTAATACCATTGAGGGCGGAACACATGTATCCGGTTTTCGCCGGGCTTTAACCCGGGTTTTTAAAAGTTATGGCGATAAACAGGGATTATTTGAAAGAGCAAAAGTAGATATAGAGGGTGATGATTTCCGCGAAGGCTTAAGCAGTGTAATATCAATCAAAGTTCCTGAACCGCAGTTTGAAGGTCAAACAAAAACGAAATTGGGTAATAGCGAAGTGATGGGAGTGGTCGATAGCACCGTTTCGCGGGTATTAGAAGCTTATCTGGAGGAAAATCCACGGGAAGCGAAAAATATCATTTCAAAAGTTATTCTTGCCGCACAGGCCAGGGCAGCAGCAAGAAAAGCCAGAGAATTAGTACAACGTAAAAGTGTGCTCAGTGGTGGCGGATTACCAGGAAAGTTAGCTGATTGTTCAGACCGTGATCCTGATCGTTGCGAATTATATCTTGTAGAAGGGGACTCGGCGGGAGGTACGGCAAAACAAGGACGGGATAGAAGTTTCCAGGCAATTTTACCTTTAAGAGGTAAAATTTTGAATGTTGAAAAGGCCATGGAACATAAGATATACGAAAATGAAGAAATTCGAAACATGTACACAGCCCTGGGAGTTACGGTAGGAACCCCTGATGATCCAAAAGCATTGAACATTGTAAAGCTCAGGTATCACAAGCTCATCATTATGACCGATGCTGATGTAGATGGCAGTCATATAGCTACACTGATATTAACCTTCATTTATAGATATATGAAAGAATTGGTAGAGCAGGGTTATGTATATATTGCACAACCCCCTTTGTACCTTGTCAAAAAAGGAAAAGATCAGGCCTATGCCTGGAATGAAGATCAGAGGAAGGCGTTAGTTGAGAAACTTGGGGCCGGTAAGGAAGACAGCGTGAACATACAACGTTATAAAGGTCTGGGTGAGATGAATGCGCAGCAATTATGGGATACTACGATGAACCCAAATACACGTACTTTAAAAAGAGTTACCATTGAAAGCGCTGCTGAGGCCGATTTGATCTTTAGTATGTTGATGGGTGATGAAGTTGCTCCCCGAAGAGAGTTTATTGAATCCCATGCGAAATATGCGAAACTAGATATATAGTTACACGCTGGCTTCCGGACTTTCTTACATTTTTTTGTACAATATTTAATTACCTTTAATCTAAGGGGTATAACGATTTAAGTATTAATATTTAAAATTACTAACCGTCAAATTATTAACTATGTCTGAAGAAGTAACACTCACTGCCTATAATGTAAAAACGAAAGAGAAAAATGTTCCAATGAAGGATGCAGTGATCACAAAAACAGCTAAGGGCGCTTACATGGCTCAGGGAAATGATGGCAAGGGAAACAAACTGACTACCTTGCTTGGTGAAGTAAAAGCATTAGCGGCTATTAAAGCAGGCATTGCAAAACAGGGCTGGTAATCTCATTATTGATAATCTCCAAAGCCGTTCATTCTTTTGTTAAGATCAAAGAAAATGAACGGCTTTTTGTTATTTCGCTTTATAGCAATTCGACTTTCAATTGAGGATAAAAAAAAGCCTTCTGCATTTTAAGCATAGGCTTTATCCTGGTAGCACTAAAACGGGCCTTAGAATTTTTATACGAAACTCAAATGGTCGAATTGCTTGCCTAAGATCTTTTTGTCATCGGCATTCAACCAGTTTTTGAGAATCGTGGCGTACACATTTTTAAAATCTACCTTATGTTTAAGGTCACCATCCTGGAGATCATTCAAATTGGGTAACGGATTCAATATGCCTTTCTGTTTTAGGCCGCTCCCAATGAAGAACATATTATTAGCGGTTCCATGGTCAGTACCGCCACTTGCATTTTGAGACACTCTTCTTCCAAATTCTGAAAATGTTGTTATCAGTACATCATTGAATCTTCCATTTGCTTTAAGGTCCTTTACAAATGCAGAAATGGCTTCGTTCATTTCAGTAAACAATCGTTGCTGTTGATTTCCCTGATTGATATGGGTATCAAAACTTCCCAGAGAAACATAATAAACCTTGGTGTTGATCTCTGAAAAAATCAGGGAAGCTATGGTTTGAAAGCTTTTTGATAATTCGGTTTTTGGATAGAGCGATGAAGACGGATGTAATCTGCTTTGCTGATAAATATAATCAGCACTGCTAACTGTTTCAGTCATGGTTTTGTACAAATAGTCTACGGGCTGTTCCCCGGACTGGTCCTTATGCGAGGAAATGAGTTCTTTAAAATATTTTTCGTTAGCAGTTGTATATAATCTTTTAGGGTCCTTCATGGCAAGGCCTTTTGAATTCTCGCCTTTCAAGGCCAGGCTTAATACATCGTCAATTTCCAAAGCTTGTGTAGGTTTCTTGCAACCTGAGCATTGGGCATCAAGGTAACGTCCAATCCAGCCTGTGTATAGATATTCAGTACTCTCACTGGCACTATTCCAAATATCCAT
>Ga0136634_10000122_pt1 | contig 37887 bp, 30 predicted proteins | sample AntDrymUQ8332106_2_FD_104654 | JGI IMG/M metagenome (GOLD analysis project Ga0136634, IMG submission 104654) | Polar desert sand microbial communities from Dry Valleys, Antarctica - metaG UQ833 (21.06) | ecosystem: Environmental > Terrestrial > Soil > Desert | place: Antarctica: Dry Valley... | reverse complement strand
CAAATATGTTGAAGATTACAAAAATCGAATAAATTAGCAAATTTGAAAATGTGAAAATTCTCAGGTTAGCTACTTGCATATTAATTTGCTAATTTGCTAATTTTCACATTTGCTAATTCTTCTCCGATTGATAAAATCTTGCGTAATTCATCTTCATCAGCCAGGTAAATGTTACCTATATCAAGAACTTGAGGATTGTGATATGTTGTATTGCTTTCAATAATTTTTCTCGCAGAAGTATGAAATTCAGTTGCCCCGGTTTCGCGGATGAGCATTTCAATATTTGATGAACGAACCCCCGCGCCGGGCATAATTATAATTCTTTCATCGGCTTGTTTAATCAGGGTTGCTAGAAGTTCCGCTGCATCTGGAGCTGCACTTTTTTGGCCTGAAGTGAGGACCCGTTCACAACCACAATTGATAATATCTTCAAGCGCTTTATTAGGATCAGGCGCTGCATCAAACGCACGATTGCAAGTTACTCCTAAAGGATATGCCCACTCGACCAATTGTTTTAACCTCTCTGTATCAATGTCACCATTTTGTTTCTGTATGCCCACTGAAATACCATTACATCCCAGTTGTTTACACAACTCGATATCTTTCTTCATAATGGTGAATTCATCCTCATCATAAAAATAATTACCTGCCCTGGGCCGGATAATCGGATACAATTCGATCGAGATCCGATCCCGTGTCTGCCGGATTGCCCCGTAACTGGCGGTGGTACCACCTTCCACCGGATTATCACAGAGTTCTACACGAATAGCTCCAGCTTTTTCGGCAATAATACAGGATTGAATATTGAAAGCACAGACCTCAAGGATGAATTTGTTTGGCATAGTGTTTAGAGTTACAGTAGCTGAGGTTGAATGTTAAATATTATATGCTCTGCAAGACAGCTCAACGGGCTTAAAAAACACTCTTTACCATATACACTTTCTCCTCACGTAAATTCCTAACCGCCATTGTAAAATCTTTCTGTAATGAATAGGCCCCAAATTCACCTTTTTTATTTAAAGCAATAAATCCAACCTGCAGGCTTTTAGCTTTTTCCGGATTTTTTCTTATAATTCTTTCAACCGCTTTTTTACAAGCGGCTTCTGGCTTCAATCCTTGTCGCATCAATTCTACTACCAGATGGGAACCCACAATGCGTATTACTTCCTCACCCACTCCGGTAGCAGTGGCGGCGCCCACTTCATTATCTACAAACAATCCCGCACCTATAACAGGCGAATCTCCCACCCTTCCATGCATCTTATAAGCAAGGCCGCTGGTGGTACAGGCACCACCCAGGTTACCGTTCATATCCATAGCGATCATTCCTATGGTGTCATGATTCTTAAGTTGACCGGGAGAATCATTGTGTTTATTTTTTTCCATTAACCCTTCCGGGGTAATCATTGGATCGTAGCTGGACGTCTTCAACCATTCTTTCCAGGCTTTCTCACTCGATGATGTTAAAAGGTTTTCTTTTTTAAACCCATTTGACAAAGCAAATCGAAGTGCCCCTTCACCCACCAAAATAATATGAGGTGTTTTTTCCATCACGAGTTTTGCCACTGAGATCGGATGCATAATATGTTCAAGACACATCACAGAGCCGCAATTTCCTTTTTCATCCATAATGCAGGCATCCAGGGTTACTCGTCCATCACGATCGGGTAATCCCCCATAACCTACACTCTGATCTTCAGGATCCGCTTCGGGAACCTGCACTCCCATATGAACTGCATCTAACGCCCTGCCTCCAGTGGAAAGAATTTTCCACGCCTCTGCATTCGCTTTTTTATTCGGAGCCCAGGTGGATACTACTACTGCCTCACCCGTAACGTTTATAAATTCTTCTTCCTTTGAAAACAAGTTATTGCCAAACAACATGGCTGCGGAACCAAACGCAGAGTGCTGTAAGAACTTTCTTCTTGAACGCATATGAATCAATTTAATTTTTCAACTGAGCCTTGATTAGATACGCTTTCCCTGGCCATAAATTTTTCAAGATTCACTTTTGCTGTTTTTCGGATTTTACTTTTTAAAAAAGATGACCAGCCCAATACCCAGCCTCCTGCACCAAATGCCTGGCGACTCCAGGCATACAAATCAAAATCGTCCATATGCTCAATGATCTTTCCTTCGTGGAATTTAAAATGAGACTTTACCTTATTCACAACCTTACGACCGGTTTTGGAAAAAGTGTAAGTAGCTTTCCATTGGCACGAACCGTATTCGTCATCAGCCTCAACTTTATTAAATTGAAGTGAAAATTCTTTTGCCTGCAGGCAAAGCATTTGCCACATCGCTTTTGCGCGGACAGAATCGAGATCTTCAAAAACAGGATCGTAAAAAAATACATTGTCATGATAACATCCCTGCATACCACGCCAATCCAATTTTTGAAATGATTTATAAAATTTTTCGATTAGCAGATTATTTGGATGCATACATTATACAAAAAAGGTTATTTAACATTCACTACATTTATTGTTCTAAATTAATCCTTAATATGAAACGAATACCCAATAATATAATAGGAATGAAATCGATCAACCTTCTAGCGCTTTTACTGGTAACAATTTATAGCAATAGCCAAACAAACATTACTCCTTTACCCGTTAAAACAGTTGTGGAGAAAGGAACATTCACTATATCAAAAAATACAGTCTTGGTACTAAATGATGAAGGAGAAAAATATACCGCTGATTTTTTGAATACGTATCTCCAGAAGATTTATGGCTTTACATTACAAACTACCAAAACAGCTAGCAATAATTATATTCGATTTTCCACCCGCCGCTTCATCCAGCCGCCCCAAAATCAAGGCAGGTATACCATGCAGGTAAAGCCGAGCGGGATTGATATTGAAGGTGACACTTACCAGGGAACATTTTACGGTTTACAAACACTGGTTCAGCTTTTACCATTAAAGCAGTCGCAGACTTTATTAATTCCCTGTTTATCTATTGAAGATTATCCACGTTTCGAATACCGGGGTTTGCACCTGGATGTGGGTAGGCATTTCTTCCCAATTGAATTCGTAAAAAAATATATTGATTACATCGCCCTCCATAAAATGAATTATTTCCATTGGCATTTAACTGAAGACCAGGGGTGGCGAATTGAAATAAAAAAATATCCCAGGCTTACTTCTGTCGGTGCATACCGCAATGGTACCATCATCGGCCGGTACCCGGGTAAAGGAAATGATAATATCCGTTATGGCGGATTTTATACTCAGGATGAAATAAAAGAAATCGTTGCTTACGCAGGAAAAAGATACATCACGGTAGTTCCTGAAATAGAACTGCCTGGGCACGGAAGTGCAGCAATAGCTGCTTATCCAGGGTTAAGCTGTTTTCCAGACCAAAAAACAAAGATCCCTGATAACATGATTTCAAATGCCAGCAAACAAGCCACTGGCAAACTGGTACAGGAAACCTGGGGGGTTTTTGATGATGTTTTTTGTGCGGGTAATGATTCGAACTTTAGTTTTTTAGAGGATGTTATAGATGAAGTAATTACTTTGTTTCCATCAAAATATTTACATATTGGAGGTGATGAATGCCCTAAAACACATTGGAAAATTTGTACACGGTGCCAACAACGAATTAAAGATCTTAATCTGAAAGATGAACACGGGCTTCAAAGTTATTTCATTCAACGTATGGAAAAATATATTAATAGTAAAGGAAAAACAGTGATCGGGTGGGATGAAATTTTAGAAGGAGGCCTGGCTCCCAATGCGGTTGTAATGAGCTGGCGTGGCGAGCAGGGAGGTATTGAAGCGGCGAAGCAAAATCATTCCGTGATCATGACTCCGGGTGCTTATGTTTATTTTGACCATACACAAACCAAAAATGAAGATTCTGTAACTATTGGAGGTTTTACACCGCTAGATAAGACGTACAATTATGAACCCCTACCAAAAGAACTACCCATTGATAAGCAAAAATTTATATTAGGAGCACAGGCAAACTTGTGGACTGAATATATAAAGAATTTTCGCAAAACGGAATATATGATCCTTCCTCGATTATCAGCATTGAGTGAAGTATTGTGGAGTCCTAAAGAAAAAAAGAATTATACGGATTTTGAAAAACGGCTGCCAGCCATTTTCAAAAGATATGAGTTGTGGAGAGCAAACTATAGTATCGCCTACTATGACATTAAAGCAACTATCCAACCAGGACCTGGAAATATGGGATTGTTATGGACACTTGAAAGCAAAGGCCTCGACAAAAATTCGCAAATAAGAATTTCCACAAATGATATGAAGCAGGGAAGAAAAAAAACAATAAAAGGTACAAGCGCAGCAAATAACTATGTAAAACTACTATATCACAAACCGATACATATCATGGCGACTTCAACATACAATGCCGGTTTATTACGTAAAAAAGAAAATGGCAGTCAGGTGGAGTGTTGTACCCTTCAGCAACAATTTTATCTTAATAAAGCAACAGGGAAAAAAATTAATTTAACTACAGAACCTTCCGTAACATATCCAGGTAATACCGGGGCATTTGGATTGATCAATGGAGCCCTATCAGAGAAAGGTTTTAATTCCCGTGAATGGCTGGGCTGGCTGGGGGTAGATATGGAAGCGGTTATCGATTTAGTAAATCCTGTTTCTGTTTCTTCCGTAAATATTCATGTACTGGATCAGTCACCAAGCCAGATATGGTTACCCGCCTCCATGGAAGTATTTACTTCAACCGATGGAAAAAATTTCACAGTCGCTGCAAAGAGTACCAATTTTGAAAAAGATAATAGTGGTTTTGCGAGTGGTTATTTTAAAGTCAGCTTTTCCCCAGCATTTGTTAGGTATATAAAAGTTCTTGCGAAAAATCACGGAGTCATTGCAGAAGGGAATCGCTTCGCAGGAAGCCGCGCCTGGGTATTTGTAGATGAAATACAAGTGAATTGACATAAAAATCCTGCCATCATTAAAAATATCGAGAAAGGATTTAAAGATGGCCTGCGTAAAGTTCTTTCGCAATTACCTTCTGACGACATGCATTCCACCGTCCCTTTTTGATATAAACCTATATTCATTTGGCAAACCACATTTCTCCAGATAAACGACTAATGTTAAGGAGGAACATGAGAAACTTCTTGTTAGTATTAAGTTCTTTATCCCCCGTATTATTTGGGATCGTCATTTATTTAAAAAATTGCCATTATTTTCGTTACTCTTTGTAACAACCAACAATAACTGACTTTGTATGTCCAATCAGTCATTCAATATTGATCTTACGGATTCCTTTGAACGTATCCCGGTTAAAATATTTCCAGATTTGCAACAAGGCTCCATACATATAGCGCAGGAGATCGCAAAGGTTATACAGGATAAACAGGAGTTGAATGAGAAATGTGTTTTAAGTCTTGCCACGGGGTCATCACCAAAATTAGTCTATGCAGAACTAGTGAGGCTCCATCGCCTTCACAAGCTGAGCTTCAGGAATGTGATCTGTTTTAATCTTGATGAATATTACCCGATCGACAATGATGCCATGCAGAGTTACAATCGTTATATGAAAGTGCAGTTGCTGGATCATGTGGATATTGACCCTGTCAATATACATATTCCCAATGGTGAAATTGACAAAGAAAATATTAAAGAATACTGCATTGAATATGAAAGAAAAATAGAAGAGGCAGGGGGAATAGATCTCCAGATATTAGGAATTGGATATAACGGGCACATAGGATTTAATGAACCCGGATCAAGTATCCATTCACGTACACGTTTAATTTCACTCGATAATTCAACACGGATAGCCAATTCATATGAGTTTGCAAATATTTCCCAGGTTCCCCGGTTGGCCATAACGATGGGCATCAGTACAATCATGAAAGCGAAACGTATTATTTTAATGGGATGGGGACAAGGCAAAGCGTCTGTTGTACAGAAAGCGGTGGAAAGTCATGTTACTGAACAAATTCCTGCTTCCCTTTTACAACAGCACAATGATTGCCGTTTCGTTTTGGATGAACCTGCTGCGGCAGAGCTGACACGGTTTAAATCTCCATGGCTTACGGGCGAATGCGAATGGACGCCTAAGATGATTAAAAAGGCCGTCGTAAATACATCTTTAAAATTAGAAAAGCCAGTTTTAAGCTTGACGAACAGTGATTATAAAGATAGCGGCCTGGGGGACTTGCTGGTAGAAAAAGGAGATTCATACGAGATCAACCTGCAGGTATATTATATGCTGCGCGATAGCATTACCGGTTGGCCGGGTGGTAAGCCGAATGTTAGTTTACCAAATCATCCCGAGCGATCCGAGCCCTACCCAAAACGATGTATCCTGTTTTCTCCCCATCCCGATGATGATATCATTTCTATGGGTGGAACCTTTCAACGTTTGCACGACCAGGGTCATGAATTACATGTAGCGTATCAAACCTCTGGCAATATTGCTGTAACAGATGAATTTGTTACAAGGTTTCTGGATTTTGCAGTTGGATTTGAAGATATGTTTAGTATTGACAGTGAAAAATCAAAAGAAATTTTGGTCGAGGCCAGAAGATATCTTGAAAAAAAGAAATCAAACCAGGTCGATACCCCCCAGATTAGAGCTGTGAAAGGACTGATCAGAAGATGTGAAGCAAAAGCCACCTGTAGATATGTTGGTATTGGTGATGAACGCGCCCATTTCATGAATTTGCCCTTTTATGAAACTGGCACTATTGAAAAAAACCCCCTGGGTGAAAAAGACATTGAGATTACTGTTGCTTTACTCCAGAAAATTAAACCTCACCAGGTTTTTTGTGCAGGAGATCTTGCAGATCCTCATGGCACACATAAGGTGTGTTTAGATATTGTTTTTGAATCATTGCGACGCATAAAAGAAAATGGTGAGGATTGGGTGAATGACTGCTGGATGTGGTTGTATAAGGGTGCCTGGCAGGAATGGGATATTAGTGAAATTGAAATGGCCATACCCATGAGCCCTGACCAGGTAATGAAAAAAAGATATGGAATATTTATTCATCAATCCCAAAAAGATATGGTTCCTTTCCAGGGATCCGACACCCGCGAATTCTGGCAACGAGCTGAAGAAAGGAATTCCACTACCGCTAATATGTATGGAAAATTAGGGCTCACTCAATTTGCAGCGATGGAGGCTTTTGTGAGGTGGCAATTTTGATTTACGATGTACAATGTTTGATGTACGATGTGGGATCTAATATCAAGCCAAATTGGGTTTGGAGGGTATGGTGCTTTGTTTTATTTTTGCTCCCCATCAATTTGAAAGGAATATTGTTGTTTATTAATATCCATTATCTGGCATCTACCATCCCACATCATAAATCTAACATATCTCGGCCCCGTAGCTCAATTGAATAGAGCATTTGACTACGGATCAAAAGGTTTCAGGTTTGAATCCTGACGGGGTCACAAAGGGTTTCAAATTTGAGACCCTTTTTATTTCTTCATTTGAGTGCTTTGCAAAATAGGTGCAATACTTTACATTGCGGACCTTGGATATTTCGGGATGTTGTTTGCAATTTCATGCTCTACAAATTACATAGACTGGTGGAATATTTTCAGATAAAAAAATATCAAATGAAATTCAAAATAGGAATTTTTCTTTCTGGAATACTTTGTGTTGTTTTGTCAGGCTTTATCGCCATGAAAAAACAAATCCCGCAATTAGGTATTGTAGCTCCGATAGAACAGGATAGTCTTATTTACGAATCAGGCTTTCGAATGCTTGGCGAATCGGTGGGCAAAATGCTTTCTCCTTCATTAACAGAAGAACAATTTCAGCTAAACCTGGCACGTATAAAGAAATCACGATCTAAAGTATTTCTGTGCAATATTTTCTTTCCGGGTAGTATAAAAATTGCAGGACCTGATGTGGATGAGAAACGGGTTTTAGGGTATGCAGACACTGTTTTTTCAAGAGCAAAAAGAGCGGGTATCCCTTTTATTATTTTGGGCAGCGCCGGGGCACGCAGAATTCCTGATGGATATGATGCACAGAAAGCACAAAATGATTTTGCAGTATTGTGCCGTAAACTGGCAATGGTAGCCGGTAAGTATCGAATTATGATTGCCCTGGAAAGTCTTGAAACCATTGAAACCAATTTTCTACTCACATTAAAATCTGCTGCAGAAGTAGTAAGAGCAGTGAATCATCCTAATTTTAAACTGAACGCTGATATCTTTCATATGATGCGGGAAGGGGAATCGCCTGAAAGTATTGTTGATGCGGGAGATTTGTTGGTCTATTGCGAAATTGCAGAAAAGGAAACGCGTTCGCTGCCCGGCGTTCAGGGTGATGATTTTAAACCCTATTTAAGAGCATTGCGAAAAGCAAAATACAAAGGCCATATCTTCATCGAAGGGAATACAAATAATCCAGGTCATGATATACCCTTATCTTTTAAATATCTAACCCGTCAGCTTGAAGAGGTATATGCGGAATAGAAGTTGAGTAATAGCTATGATTTCTCTAAGTGGGAACTAGTTAATTTGATAAGTATCTATCACAAACTTATCAAACTCCGGATGGGTGAGTTGAGATTCTTTATATAGATTTAAAATCAATTCTATGCCTTTGAAAATTCCGGTATAGTTCACTGGCTTCAATAAATACCTGGCAGCTCCCAGACTATAACATTCTTTAACCTGAGCAGGCGCATTGGATGTAGTATACATCACTACTGGAATTTTTTGGATTGCAGGCTCCGCTTTTATCAGTTTTAAACACTCAATTCCATCGCAACCGGGCATATTCAAATCCAGGAAAAGAATATCGGGTAACAGCTTTTTTGCTTCATTGAAAACATCGTCACCATGTTTAACCCAATGGAGTGTAATGGCAGGGGCTGTTTCATGCAATCCTTCCTGAAAAAGATCCCAGTCGTCGGAGTCATCTTCTGCTAGTAATAAAATCAATTTACCCGTTTCCATATAGAGCTAAAACATATTGATATTTATAATCAGGGTGTCATCTTGAAACTGCTTACTATCCTAAATTTTAATTATCCCATCTTGTCTTACCTGTTTAAACGGTAATATTATGGTGAATGTTGCACCCTTATTCAATTCACCGCTTGCATGAATGGTACCCCCATGGCGTTGAACTATTTTCTTGCAAAGGGCTAATCCAAGTCCAGTCCCTTCATATTGATCCTTTGAATGAAGCCTGGTAAAAGTATTAAATATCCGTTCGTTGTATTGTGGTTCAAATCCAATTCCATTGTCCTTTACTACAATTTTGGCAGCCTCTTCACCTGAATAAAGAATTACTTTTGATTCGATAAAAACCACTGAAGTTTCGTTGGGTTTTGTAAACTTTAAGGAGTTGTTGATTAGATTATAAAATAATTGATATATAAGTACGGAAGCACCCTCAATAATGGGCAGATTTTTATATCGAATTACTGCATTTTTTTCCTGAATAACTATTTCCAGATCGGCCTCGATATTTTTAATGATATCATTTAGACTAATGGATTCTGTATAATGTCCAGATCCATTTATAGTGGAATAAGCTAAGACACCTTCAATCATACTACTCATCCGGTCTGCGGCACCTTGTACTTTTTGAATATAGAATTTGTCCACATCTGTTAATGCTGCTTCACTAAAATCATGAAGCCGGCTCGTAAACGTTTTTATTTTACGAACGGGTTCTTTTAAATCATGGCTTGCTACATGAGCAAACTGCTGCAGGTCGTCGTTAGAGCGTTGCAACTCCATAGTCCTTTCCTGAACCAGGGCTTCTAATCTTTCGGAAAGTGTTTTCTGATCGTGAATATCTGTAAAAGCACCAATCCATTTTATAATGGTTCCACCTTCATCACGAATCGGTTCACCCTGTACATGATGCCAGCGATATTCGCCGGTTTTACTTTTTAATCTTACTTCCGATTTATACATTTCTCCAGTTGAAATACTATTCAACCATGCTTTCGCGATAATACCCATATCATCAGGATGAACCAGGCGTTCCCAGGTGTCTGCGCCCCTGGGTTCTAAACCGCTGTATTCTTTCCAACGATTGGATGCATACTCCTGCTCTCCCTTTTCATTGGTTATCCATACTAACTGAGGAATCGTTTCTGCAAGCGTACGAAATCGTTGTTCACTAAAACGTATTTTTTCTTCCGCAGTTTTTTGAGCTGTTATATCTGTAGATGCAGTGAGTACCATCGACAATTCACCATTAAGGTCGAAAATAGCCGAAGATTTTGTCAGGACCCACATTTCACTATTATCAGATTTTTTTAAAAATAACAAAATTGCCTCGGCGGCTTTGCCCGACCTAAGAGTGATTGAAGTTGGAGATTCGTTTAATGGAAATGGCTTCCTGTATTCGGTAAGAATTTCAAAGGATTGTGATGCAGTTTTCTTTAAAACTGCAAAGTCTTTTTCCGCCAGTAATTCTTGCGCTGATTCATAACCCATCAATAACGCCGCATTATTATTGGCGAACAGGATCTCTCCATTTTTACCGAATAAATAAATTGATGTGGGGGTATTTTGAAATGTAAGTTCTAATTGTTCTTTTGCCTCTTTTAGTGCTTGCCCGGTTTTTCTTTGTTCAGAAATATCAGTATTTGTTCCAAACCATTTTATTATATGGCCTTTATCATTATATATGGGGACAGCCCTGGATAAGAACCATTTATAATCACCATCTTTTCCCTTGAGCAAAAATGTATCCTCCCAAGGAGTTCCATTTTCAATTGATTTTTTAAAACGTTTTGTAACTCCCTCTACCATATCGGGGTGGTGTACATCCTGCCATCCCCAGCCTTGCATTTCTTTTAATGTGGTGCCCGTATATTCATACCACCTTTGATTGTACCAGTAAATCCCTCCTTTCTCATCAGTCATCCATGATAATTGAGGAATAGAATCAGCAAGGGTTCGAAAGTTATCTTCGCTTTCTACTAACGCATCTCTATAATGTTTTTCTTTGGTAATATCCCGTTGCACACAAACAAACAATGTTTTTCCTTCAACAGAAACAGCAGTGATATAAGAATAGGTGTAAAAATTAGTTCCGTCTTTTTTTCGGTTGTGCCATTCCCCACTCCAAAAACCTTTTGCTTTTAGTTCTTTGATTACCCCCGTAACAATCCTTTCATTTTCGAATTCATCATATGCGTTTTGAATGGTTACCTGTTTGCCTAGTAATTCGCCTGGCTCGTAACCAAACATTTTATCTTCTGCCTGATTGGTTAATATAATGTACCCATTTTCATCTGAAACAGAAACTCCCTCGTCCATGCTCTGCAACACTAAAGATTGTATTTGAAGCGAGGCAAGAATTTCTTTTTGATGAGTTATATCCTGGGTAATACCTGTAAAATGAATAGCTTTATTTTCAGCATCAAATTCTACTTTTCCTTTTGATCGCAGCCACCGTTGCTTGCCATCAGTAAAACCCATCGTTCTGTATTCATTCTCATAAAAGCCCGTGTGTTCTTTTTGCAAAGCCTTTTGAAAGTCAGCATGAGCTTTCTCTTTATCATCTGGATGCAATGCGTTTAAGTAAGTTTCATAATAAACCTCAGCAACGTATGGAAGTCCAAACAGCTCTTTTGTTTTTGCTGACCAGATAAGATCATTCGTTTGTGGATAATAATCAAAAGTGCCCAAATCATCGGATTCTAATACAATGCGAAATTGCGCTGCACTTTGCTCTGCTTTTCTGCGTCCTATAACTTGTTCTGTTACTTCATGAGTTGCTACAATCACTCCACTTATTAACCCGCTTTCTTCACGGAAAGGTTCCCAAACAGAATTAAAATAACATACTTCATTACGACCGTTGCGCTTAAGTTTAATTTCAAATTCGGTAGAAGTAAAAGGGTTACCTATTTGTAAAAGGTCTGCCAATATGGGCTGAAGTAAATCTTTGGTTTCAGGGAAGGATTCAAATAAGGGTTTGCCAACAAAATCATTTAACTTCTTCCCCATTAGGGAGAGGTATGCGTTATTAGCCATCTCACACACGAGATTGAATTCACTGAATACGGCGATAGCCACTGGTGCATTCATTAGTAAATTATACTGATGGCTAGTTTCCATATGAGCAGCCAAATTAAGAATTTGGTGATAAAATAACTCCTATCCACTCCACTTTTTCACACTAATAGAATAATTCAATAATAAACGGCCTCAGATAGTATGATTTCGATAATCAAGAAGAATATTTTAATACTTTCCATATCCTTGTTTAAATGCCTATCCAATAGACTTTGCCACGGGTCCTTTTCCCAAAAAATATTTGGTTAGACTTCCTTAAGTGCCACGGGCAACTACCATTGACGGGTCCTTCAAACCATTCAAAATATTAGAAACAAGAAAATAGACCCTTTTTGTAGTTTAGATATAAGTTCCCTTACTTATTAAAAGCTTTATGCTGAATTTCGCAGCAAAAATATTCCTTATACTAATACTAATGGTTGAGTGGCATTGCAGTTTTGCCACACCTCCCGACACCTTTAATCAAAATATTTTCCATATTGAAGCTTTTAAATTCCAATCAACTGATCCAATCCTGAAATCAGATACCTCTTCCTGCATGATCCCGTTTACGAGGGTAGGAAACCTGATCGTGGTACAGGCCAGTGTCAATAGCATCTTTGGGAATTTTATACTTGATACAGGCTCGCCACACCTCGTACTTAACACCACATATTTCCGCGATTACCCTCTCCTCTTCACAAAAGATGAAGAACAGACAACCATTACCGGAAGAGCGGGTATTGTTGAACGTACAATGGTTAAGCATTTCACCCTGGGAACGCTACATTATTATCGAGCAGAGGCTGATTGGAGATTTTACTTGCTATTTTCTCTTCAGATCACAAATTTCTTAAAGTGATTTTTCTCCTTTCCACTACTTTCAGGGCATTACTTTCATTTTACCTACCTTACAAATATTATTCATTCATTTTTCCTTATGCTACTGAATCGCTTTTTCCTAATTGTTTTTTCCATTCTTCTATTTTCTTACAGCGCAAAAAATATCAATACTGATAAGAATCCTGGAAAATGGGTTAGCCTTTTCAATGGTAAAAATCTTAAAAACTGGCAAATAAAAATTGCAGGTTATAAACTGGGGGAAAATTATGGCAATACTTTTCGGGTACAGAATGGTTTCCTCAGTGTCCGGTACAATGAATATGATAGTTTCAGTAATCGGTTTGGAGCGCTATATTACAACAAAAAGTTTTCCAATTACCGGTTGAAAGTCGAATACAGATTCGTGGGTGAAACCACTCCTGGCGCACCTTCCTGGGGATTCAGGGATGGCGGCATTCAATACCATTGCCAATCACCTGCTTCATTAGATTTGAAGCAATCCTTCCCTGTTTGCCTGGAATACAATCTCCATGGAGGAAATGGTAAAGATGAGAGGCCGGTAGGGCAGATTTGTGCTTCCGGAATTTTTGTGGAATTAAATGGGACAAGGAATTCGTCTTTCTGTACACCGGCTACTATAAAAAAAACATTTCATGGTGATCAGTGGGTTACTGCGGAAATAGAAATTCGTGATGGTAACATTACGCATTTTGTAAATGGAGAAAAGATTCTTCAATTTCAAAATCCAAGGTATGATCCTAATCATCCCATCGCAAAAAATTTAATAATAAATGGTAAGGATTCCGTAAATGAGGGATATATCTCGTTACAATCTAATAGTCATCCGATGGATTTCCGTAGGATTGAAATATTGGAATATTGAATTGAGATATTACAATATGGAATTATTTTAATCCCATTAACAATGACCTCCCTTGGCCCCCACTTTAATATAAAAAATGTCAGAAGGTATTTTAAGAAGTAAAAAGGCACTCTTTTAATTACTTCTTCTTTCTCCAATTTGCTGACGCCACATCGCATAATACAATCCTTTCTGTTCTAATAGATGATCGTGCGATCCTGTTTCGGATACTTTCCCTTTCTCAAGTACATAGATCACATTTGCATGCATAATGGTGGAGAGTCGGTGCGCAATTAAAATCGTGATCTGTTCCTTACTGAGGGATACATCCCGAATAGTATTCGTAATATCTTCTTCCGTGAGTGAATCCAGCGCGGAGGTAGCTTCATCAAAAATGAGCAGGCTGGGATTTCGAAGTAAGGCCCTTGCAATGGAGATACGTTGTTTTTCACCACCCGATAATTTCATACCACCTTCGCCAACAATGGCATCAATCCCTTTTTCAGATCTTGTCAATAAGTGGGTACAGGCTGCTTTATGTAGTGCATCTGTTATCTCTTTATCTGTAGCATCTGCCTTTACAAATAAGAGATTCTCTTTTATGGTTCCTGCAAACAGTTGAGTGTCCTGGGTAACAAATCCAATTTGCCTTCGGAACTCATTATAACGTATCTCGGTTGAAGAAATATCATTAAAAAGTATAAAACCTGAAACTGGCTCGTAAAGGCCAACAAGCAATTTAACCAGGGTAGATTTACCAGATCCTGAAGGACCAACAAAGGCGATAGTTTCTCCTACATTCACTTTAAAGGATACACGATCAATGGCATTTGTATTGGATGTTTTGTGTCTGAATATTACTTCATCAAAGCGTATACTTCTTAAAGGACCAGTTTCTATCGGTGCTTCCGGCCTTTGTTCAATAGGCTTCTGCATTAACTGGTCAAAATTATTTATAGAAGCCTGTACTTCCCGATAACTAAGAATTATATTTCCAAGATCTTGTAAAGGCACGAAAATCGAAGTTGAAATAAATTGCATGGTAATGAGTTCACCAGTACTTAAGTCCTGGCGAAATATCAGCCAAAGGAGTATAAATAAGATGGATTGTTTCAGCAGATTAACCGTTGTACCCTGCATAAACGAAAGGGTCCGGACCCGCCTTGTCTTAATCATTTCAAGATCATATATCTTCTGAGTTTGAAACCTTAATCTTCGTATTTCAGGGAAAGTCAGTCCCAGGCTTTTTACCAATTCAATGTTGCGCAATGACTCTGTAATGACGCCGGACATTTTATTGGTTTCTTTGTTAATAGATCTCTGTACAGTTTTAATTTTTTTACTTAATAAACCTGTAAGAGAACCAAGAACCAATATGCCAATAATAAAAACAGGAACCAACATTCCATTTTTTGTAATAGAATACCAGATCAGAAAGGCCATACCCACGACAGATGAAAACAGTATATTAATAAATGAGTTAATAAACCGCTCTGTGTCGGTTTTTACTTTCTGCAGGATAGACAAAGTTTCACCACTTCGTTGCTCTTCAAACTCTTCAAAGGATAGCCTGAGCGTTTGTTTCAAACCATCATTGAAAATTTGCATTCCAAACTGCTGCACAGCCTGCCGCGTAAAATATTCCTGGAAAGCTTTTGCTATCCGTGCTGCAATGGCAATTCCGATAGCGATACCTAACCAGTACAGAACACCATTTATTAAATCTTCCGTGGGAAGTTTATGGGAATTGATTGCGTAATCGTCGACTATTTTTCCAAAAATGATGGGGTCGATTAGGCTTAGGAGTTGTGCGGTACCGGCAAGCATCAGGGCTAAAAAAACCCGCCATTTTTGACGCTTAAAATATTTCCAAAGGATTCGCATTATAGAGTAACTAAGACTTATTGATGAATCGCATCAAGTACCACCTTCCAATCTTTGTTATTTTCCTTTTTATAGATGCGAATAAAAAACCCATTGGTTTGTTTTTCCTTTTCTGTTAGTATAACTTTTCCGTATACATATCCTAAATCTCCGGCATATGAAGTGGCTCCGTCAATTAAAGAATATGATGCTTTATCGATTTCTTTTTGCATTATTTCTTTTATTTTTTCTTTGGTGGTCGAAGGTTCCAATCCAACTCTTAGAAATCTCGCTTCTGTGCTGACCAATGAATTATAAGTTTTTTCGGAGGTATCTGATAATGATGTTCTAAACTTCTTTTCATAGTCCAATAATTCTAATCTGGAATTCCTAATTTTAGCCTTAGGCGTTTCCGAGAGAGTTGGAATTTTAAGAGAGTTGAGTAAGGGCTTTGGTTGCGGGTATACCCCAATATCCAATAACATTTTCCAATCCATAGCCGCATCTTTTTTCCAAATGGTAATATATGAACCATAAAATACTTGTTCTCCCTGCCTTCTACTTGGATAATATTCTGATGGCCCTGTTGTATATCCAAAATCACCCGAAGCTGAAATGTCTGCCACCATAGGCTTCCAGATGAGTAAGCTGCTGTCGGGTTTACGATCTTGCCAAATTTTTTTGCCTTTACTAATCTCTGCATTAATAATCATTATCGTGTGATCGCTGAGATACCTCATAAATGCATCCCGGGTATTTTCTTCCTTTGCCATTGCAGCAAAAGCGTATTCGGTTTCAACTAATGTTTGTAGATTTTTATCTTTTATGCCCTGGGCACCACTATAAAAAAAAAGCAGAGATAACGTAATTGTAATACAAATTGATTTCATGATCTTGAATTTTGGAGTGTACCATCGTAGCATATCAGGCATTATTATAAACTTTAATCACAGGTTCCCTGATTACTGCCGCGGCTTCGCTAGAATAAAAAAATAGGGTTTCGGCAATATGTTCAGGTTTCACCCATTCACTGAATGTAGCATCGGGCATTGATTGACGGTTTTGTGGCGTATCAATCGTACTTGGAACAATAACGCTGGTGACAACATTTTTTCCTTTTGCTTCATCGTTCATCAATTCCGCGAGGCGGAAAATGAGCGACTTTGATAATCCATACGCGACCATCCCTTTGCCATTCTTTGCATCCATGCCCGGTTTTGAACCTATGATAAAAATTCTTCCATTCCCCTGATGCATCATTTGGACAAACGCAGGCCGTGCAACATTATAAGTGGTTTCAAAATTCAGTCTGTATTGTTTTAGAACATCGCTTGTTTTTGTATCAGCAATTTTACCCATTGCAAATCCCCCTACAGTCAGCACGGCAACATCAACACTTCCATATTTATCAATCACCGAATCAATAAATTTTTGCGCGTCTTCCTCCTTCATCAGGTCAACCACCACTTTCTCAAAACGATCGGCAGGATAATCCATTGGTGTAGGGTCATTAGGTATAATCGTACCTATTACCTTATACCCTTCGGTAATAAATTTTTTTACTACAGCCTGACCTAAATTTCCAGACGCACCTGTTACAACAACAATATTCATGACGTTTATTTATTCCGAAATTAATCTTTAAATTTTTGAACCTTCAAATAGTAAACAGAACATACTACACCTGGTTCAATCTTTTCGATGAATTACACACCTTTCATTTTGCAATGATCGAATCGCTTCAGCAACACTGAAAGTGGATTTTATAACCTTTGTTTCGTTTTTCATAGCAAGCTTCAATTCTTTTCGTTTTATTGCTTCCATAAACCGCCTGATTTCCTCTTCTGTTTCTAATACAAGACCCGGCACCTGCATGGATTGATGGCGATCGTCCTTGGCTACCATGGTGAAATAAGAGGTATTCGTATGTTTCACCGTATTGATTTTTACGTTTTCAGATTCTACTCTTATTCCAACAACCATAGAACTTCTACCTGTATAATTGATACTTGCTTTTAAGGATACGAGTTCTCCAACTTCCACCGATTCCAGGAAATCCACGGTATCAATGGCTGCTGTAACGCAATAAGCCCGCGCATGTTTAGAGGCGCATACATATGCAACCTTATCCATCAGCGACAAAATAACACCTCCATGAATTTTCCCTCCAAAATTGGTATAAGAGGGTATCATTAGTTCCGTAATTGTTGTCCGGGATAATTTCGGTGATCTGAAGTCTGGCTCGGTCATAAATAAATTATAGGTCAAAGTATCGTTTATTATCAAATACCTTTAAAAACAAACAGGGAAGGTATTTTAAATCTATCCATTAGTTGAAGTGGAATGCTCCAAACGAATAAACCCCGGCTAAGCCGGGGTGTATTCTGAATGTATAAAGTCATTAAAGTTTTGCACCTACTGAAATAAAAAAGGTTCGACCGTCAGCGGGCAATGCACCTGGTCCGGGATAACCTCCCCCCCGCCGTGTAAAATACCTCTCATCCATCAAATTATTTATACCTGTTTTAATGCTAAGGAATTTCGAAAATTTATAGGTGGCGGTGATATCAGTAACTATATATGAAGGGATCAGTCCATTTTGTCCATTAGCACTTGGGGCTGCTGTATTATTTGCATCACTGAATGTCTCACCAACATAACTGAGCTGTGTTGTGAGCATTATTTTTTTATATCCAACGGAAATTCCGCTGCGTAAAATATTTTCGGGGGCATTTTCAACTTTCTTTCCTTTTGTTGCAGCATCCTTATGGTTACTGCTGTATCGGGCATGGGTATATCCATAGGAACCGAAGATAATAACATCAGTATTTTTAATGTTGGAAAATGCTTTTACAGGATTGAATTCAATATATCCCTCAAAACCTTTACTGGTACTATTCCCGACATTGGTTATTAAACGGTATGATGGTGTACCGACTACAGTAACAGTGCCGATGCGATTATTATATTGTAGATAAAAACCACTCACATCGAATTGTAGAAAGTCTTTTAATTTTCCGCGGTACCCAAGATCAATATTGTATCCTTTTGAATCCTCAAGGTTGGATGCAACAACATCTGTAGTAGGAGGAGCCTGGAGATTTGCAAATTGAATAGGCCTGTAAGCCTGGGAATAATTGGCGTAAAATTCAGTGCTTTGGGTAAGGTGATATTCCATACCTATGCCTGCCAGCAAAAAGTTACGACTGCGTTTAATATTTTGAAGCATTATAGGAGCTCCGCCCGAGGTATACCCATTTCGTCCGGAAGCAGATCCTTCTAGCCATTCAAAACGAACCCCCGGCACGAGAAGGAATTTATCTGATATCCTAAAGATATTTTCTACAAATACAGCAGCATTCTTCGAATCAAATTCTATATCCCGTGGATAGTTGCCCACAATATGTATATCATACTCAGTTCCGGTTGTACCCTTCCCATCTGCTTTTCTAAGTGTAGTTCCGGAATACAATCGAATTCCAGCAGAGAAAGTATTCTCAGTTGTTCCCAGTTGATAATCCGTCAGCAAACGACTTTCCAATCCATAATTACGGTAGTGATCTATCTGAACTGTACGATTATTGTATTGAAGTGTAGCAGGATTAATGCTGTCTTTTATAGTTATGGATTGAAGATACCCAACGCTATTCCTATCGCCGATCGTGGCAAATAACTTTGTATTCCAACGTGCCTTATCGCTTATCCTGTAATTAGCAATTATCGCAGGTGTAGTCCAGGTAATATCGAACCAATTTCGTCTTCTGGTGCTTTGTTGGGCGTTCTGTTCAATCTGGTTATCTGTCTGACCCCCGGGCTGCTGGCTACGGATATGAGAATGCATTAGTTCGGCCGTCAAAGAAAATTTTGGAGTCACAGAATAAGTTATAGTACCAAATCCCGAATTAGTAAAATAGCGGCTGTTCTCTCTCCACCCAGCCCCACTCCTGTGATCGAAAAAACTATAATAATGAATCTTCCCTGTTTTACCACCAATGGCATTATAGGTATTGAACAAGGAATTACTACCCACTGTTTGATTTGTTTCAAATTCAAATGGTTTATTAATCTCGCTCCCATTTCGCAATATATAATTAACCATTCCGCCAAACTGGGGACCATACTGTAACGAACCCTGCCCCCGTACAACTTCTATTCTTTGAACCGCCTGTAATTGAGGATTGTAATAGGCTTCAGGATACCCAAATGGATCAGCAGCAATATCATACCCGTTTTGACGAATATTAAACTCCCAGCTTCTGTTCGGACTGAGTCCACGGGCTGCAATTCCAATTTGAATTCCACTGGGATCGCTTTCCCAAATATGGAGACCCGGGATTTTTGCCAATACCTGCCGCATATTGTTTGTTACAACATTGCCTTGTACATTATCCAGAACAATAAGAGCATTTTTCTTACCCGCATAAATCGACGTTCCAACTACTTCCGGCATTTGATTGTAATCGCTTTTTCCAAATCGCCCAACAACAGTAACTTCTGGTAAATATTTATGCTGCGCATGAAGCGTATCAGCATTAGGGGATGCATTTTTTCGAACTTCCTGTGAAATACTCATTCCACTTATAATTCCTGCGATTGCTAATAAAACCATTCTTCTGAACATATTTTGCTTTTTATTGCTGCAAAATTGTTTCATGGCAGTGAGAATATTGTTACGCGATGAGGAAAAGGAATTACGCAAAAGGAAACTAATTGCTTTATTTAATGAAAGACATGCGATCGGATATATTTAATGAATCATCAACGATGCTTTACAATGTAACAGCACCTCATTAAATTTGAGAACCTGATAACATAACTTATGTTATTAAATAATAACACCTTAGATTTATTATATTAAACCCTGGCTGTTACATGGAAATACAACCACGACCGTTTTATTACCGGCTAAGCATGACATTGCTGATGCTTTTATTGATTGCAATTACACTATTTTATGGAAGTGACATAATAATTCCTTTTGCCTTCGCCACCCTGTTATCCATTTTATTAGTACCCTTAAATAATTTTTTAGAGCGCAAAAAAGCTTCCCGGCCTACAGCCATTTTTACGTCCCTATTCATTTCATTCCTCATTATTTTCGGCATCATTTACTTTTTATCAATTCAGATTCTTGCATTTCTTGATGATATGCCCATTATCAAAGAACGTGTTAATGAATTAATACATGGGTTGCAAAGATGGCTCCACCAGCGATTTGGTCTTTCCATGAGTGAGCAAACTAATTATATAGAAACAGCTAAGGATAGTAGTTCAGGGATGCTCGGAGATACTTTTTTATCCATAACCGATATTCTTTTAGGACTTACCCTGTTGCCTATCTATGCCTTTTTAATTTTGTATTACCGCGATATGCTAAAAAATTTTATAATCGCGGTATTTAAAGAGGGAAACCGTGCTGTTGTAGAAGAAGTACTTCGCGAATCAAGAGGAGTAGTACAAAACTATATGGTAGGTTTATTAATAGAAATGGCAATCATTGCAGTAATCAATTTTATTGGATTTGCAATAATAGGTATCGAGTATACAATATTTCTAGCAGTGTTTGCGGCCTTATTGAATCTGATCCCATATATCGGAATGTTGATAGCTTCAATATTTTGCTGTATTGTAACACTTACCACTTCAGAAGATACTACAGATGCTATATGGACAGTGGTGGTGCTCTGGATCGTTCAGTTTTTCGATAATAATATCATTATGCCCCGTGTTGTTGGTTCCAAAGTAAAAATCAATGCGATGATTACCATCCTGGGCGTTTTGATAGGGGGAGCTTTATGTGGTATTCCAGGAATGTTTTTATCCATCCCCGGTATTGCTATTTTAAAGGTGATATTTGAAAGGGTAGACGATTTGAAACCCTGGGGTATGTTGCTCAGCGACGATATCACGTCCAATCAACCGGGAAGAATTTATTCCCGTGTGGCCAGGTTAAGAAAAAAACCTCCTCTAAAATCATAGGATGTGGAAATAACTACACATTAAACAAGCCTGAAGCTTTACAATCGCTGATAGGCGACCAGATTAAAGGTTAATAACCAATGTGAGCAGTTGGCAAAGTTTTTTACAGTAACTATTGTACACCATATTAAGAATCATATAAATTCTCATCTTTTAAAAAAATACATCATGAACTCAACTTCAAAAATTATCGCTGCTACACTTGCTGGAGTAGCAACCGGTGCTTTGCTAGGTCTTTTATTTGCCCCGGAAAAAGGCGAGGAAACACGCAGAAAGATTTCAGAAAAATACACTGATTTAAACGATACTATCCGCAATAAGGTAGCTGATCTTGTTGATACCATTAAAAATGAGTATGGAAATGTAAAAGATACAGTAAATGATTATACAGGACGGGGGTCATCAACCATGAAAGGTGAACCTAAGGATACTTTCTCTGCATAGAACCTCTTTTTTATTTAGAAAGCTCTCCAACCCGGGGAGCTTTTTTGTTTTCAGGAAGAGCTATTTTCGAACTATGAAAATACAGTTCTGGACTTTTGGGAAAAATCACGATTCATATATCAAAGAAGGCGTGGAAGATTTTACCAGCCGTATTTCCAATTATTACAAAGTGAATTGGAATATTATCACTGTCCCAAAATATAAAGGAGCATTAAGTGGGGCTGCTTTGAAAAGGAAAGAAGCTGAAATAATCCTGACTTCCCTGAAGAAAGAAGATTATCTGATTGTATTAGATGAAAAAGGTACACCCTTAACCTCTGCCGGACTCAGTATATTTATTGGTAATAGAGCTAATGAAAGCCATAAGCAACTTATTTTTTTAATTGGGAGTGCTTATGGCATCGATGAAATTATTTTAAAACGCGCCAATTATGTATGGTCGTTATCATTGCTTACTTTTCCACATCAGTTGGTAAGACTTATACTTTGCGAACAAGTTTATAGAGCCTGCACGATCAGTCGGAATGAAAATTACCACCACAGTTAAATTTTTGATTTCAGATATTAGCCTTTAGATTTGACGCTCATCTAAATCAAATGGCATGACGATAACGCTGGCGATCATTATTTTTACCTGCCTGGTTTCCATTTCAGCCCTCAATAATACCAAGTTGATGGATGATCTCATCTTTTATGCGCCTGCAATTGCTCAACGCAAGCAATATTATCGGTTTTTGTCGCATGGTTTTTTACATGCTGATTTCCTGCACCTGGGATTTAATATGTTTGCCCTCTATTCCTTCGGGCAGGCGGTGGAAACGATGTTATACAGTAATGAATGTGTATTTGAATCCAAAGGAAAATTATTTTATATACTGTTATATGTCGGTGCTTTGATAGTGGCAAGCTTACCAGATTATATTCGCCATAAAGACAATTATAATTACAAAAGTCTTGGTGCTTCAGGTGCGGTATCCGCAGTTATTTTTGCCGCTATCGCATTGCTGCCCCAGTTACCAATACGTTTCTTCTTTATTCCAATCGATATCCCCGGTTATGTTTTTGGCTTAGTATATCTCGCCATCTCAGCTTATTTGGATAAAAGAGGTGGTGGTAATATTAATCATTCTGCACATTTTTGGGGAGCTGCCTTTGGTTTAATATTCACTTTTGTGTGTGGGCAACTATTTGGAAACATGAATATGATTGAAAATTTTACGCGACAGATTCAATCTTTCGGGCGATTACTTCCTTTTCAGTGTAATTAATAATATGGTTGAGTCAGATTCATGGATTTTAAATCTCTCATCGATCCTCATACCAGGCACCCAGATGATCTTCTTATTCATTTCTAATACCCACACATTTTCCTTGTCAGACTTTGACAATTTCTGATCAATAAAAAATCTTGACAATTTCTTTTTTTTCTTCATTCCCAGCGGGTAGAAATAGTCGCCCATTTTCCATTTCCGTAATAATAACGGAAATTGAATCTCTTTAGCATTCAGTTGTGCTATGTGGTTTGCGGTTTGTAGTTTATAGGAAGCAATACCGGGAGTATTGGTGGTTTGAATTTTCTCCAGAGATAATTCACCTAACTCAAAAGGAATTATTGAATCGGTTTCTTCAATGATAATATTTAGTGCATTGCCTGGAGATTTAGATGCAAGAATTAGCCAATTTCTGTTCTTGATAATCCAATGGGTGGGTGATTGAACAAATTTACCTGTTTCGCTCTCCATGAGTTTGATGACATCATTTATCTGTGCGCTCGTAAAGTTATAATCTTTAATAATTTCATGAATGATGGTTACAAGTGGTTTCGCCTTCTTTAATTTTAATACAGAGATATGTAGTTCATTTTCTCTTTTTTCAGCCAGTTTTGCTTTATGCATTTCCACTGATTGGCGATAAAGAATTTCAATATCCTGAAACCGTTGCAGATTGTTTAAAAGGTTTTGTTCTGCTTCAGGATAAATATTCAAGATAGTGGGAATGACATTATTTCTAAAATAATTCCGGCTGTATTTGTCCGATAGATTGGAACTATCCTCCACCCAATTCAGCGTATGCTCTTTTGCGAATTGAAGTAATTCTTCTTTGCGGAATTGTAATAAAGGCCGCACTAATTGCCCTTGCTTTGGAATGATTCCACGAATACCCTGAATGCCCGTTCCCCGGAAAAAATTCATAAGCATGGTTTCAATATTATCATCGGCATGATGAGCAGTAACGATCCAGTTTGCAATTGGAGAGTTCGTCTTGGGGTGCAGCTGATGAGTAAGCGCATGAAACCATTCATACCGCAATTTCCTGGCAGCGCCCTGAATAGAAATTTTATTATCGGTTGCATATGTATCGGTTTCAAATTCTTTTAAATAAAATTCAACACCATATCTTTTCGCCAGGTTTGAAACAAATTCTTTATCTCGTTCACTCTCATTCTTCCTTAGCCTGAAATTACAATGCGCAATGGCAAACCGGTATTCTCCCTGGTGACAAAGTTCACAAAGCACTATAGAATCTACACCTCCACTGACTGCAAGAAGTAACGTATCACCTGCCGGAAAAAGATTCTCCTTTTTAATATATTGTATAAAGCGATCCCGTAAACTCATAATATTAATAAGAGGCTGTAGTGAACATTAGTAGCGTTTATACTTAATCGCAAAGAATAATTGTCCTGCGAATATTGATAAGGGATAACAATAATAATTCATTCGTAATTCTCTACTTTATGAAATCAAATCGTCATACGCCATTTGCAATTCATTAAATGCATGCTGGTCTCCAGCTGCCTTAGCTGCTGCCATCCCTTTTTCATACCATTTAATAGCGGCTTCAGTATCACCGTTTTTTTCCAATAACCCGGCGAGGTGATAATACGAGCCTATATAGTCCGGATGCGTGCTAAGGATCTCTTCAAAAAGTACCCTGGCGGATGTATCATCCCCGGCCTTTATATATTCCAATGCAAGAGCGTGTTTCAAAAAACTATCAGCCGGACTTGCCTGTAGAAACTCTTTCAGTTTTTCGATCTTTTGCATCCTTTCTCAATTAAATTTTAATAAACCCTTCCAAACTCCCTTTCCTGCTCTTATATTTGTAGCCAATTTGGTTGCATAAACAACCAATATCCAAATAATTATTTTATGAAGATCTTAGTTTGTATTAGTAAAACACCCGACACAACGGCAAAAATAGCCTTCGCAGATAACAATACGAAATTCGCAGAAACGGGTGTTCAATGGATCATAAATCCTTATGACGAGTGGTATGCATTAGTCCGGGCAATCGAATTAAAAGAAAAAGATCCTACAACCATTTTGCATTTAATAAATGTTGGGGGAGCAGATACTGATCCTATTATTCGTAAAGCGTTAGCATTAGGTGGAGATGAAGCAATTCGGGTAAATGCATCGGGTCACGATAGTTTTTATATAGCCTCCCAAATTGCGGAGGTCGCCAAACAAGGTAGCTACGATCTTGTTTTCACTGGCAAAGAAACAATCGATTATAATGGTTCGTCTATCGGAGGGATGGTTGCTGAATTATTAGATATGCCCTATGTAAGTCTAGCAACCAAATTCGAAATAAATGGAACAGCAGCTACCATTACACGAGAAATTGAAGGCGGTGAGGAAGTTTGCGAGGTGAGTCTGCCGGTTGTGGTAAGTTGCCAGAAAGGAATGGCAGAGCAACGCATTCCAAACATGAAAGGAATTATGGGCGCCCGCACCAAACCTTTGAAAGTGTTAGAACCTGTTGCTGCCAGTGAGCTCACCTCTGTAGTGAGTTTTCAACTGCCGCCGGCAAAAGCTGGTGTAAAATTAATTGCCCCTGATAATACCGCCGAACTGGTTCGACTGTTACGCGATGAGGCGAAGGTGATTTAAGGCTATTGAGCACATCTCATTAATATAAAATGGGAAAAGAATAAGCATTCATAGAAATAGTTTACAAGCTACATTTCAAATATAAATCCTCAAATTAAAATATGTCAGTTCTAATTTTTATAGACCAGGCTGATGGTGATATCAAAAAAGCTTCCTTAGAAGTATTGTCGTATGGTGCAAAAGTAGCGGAACAATTAAATACTTCTGCTGAAGGAGTAGTCCTTGGCACTGTAAAAGAAGATCTTTCTTCACTTGGTAAATATGGTATAAAGAGAATTCATCATGTTTCTAATGAGGCTTTGAACCATTTCGATGCGCAGCTATTTACCAAGGTGATTGCGCAAGTAGTTTCAGAGACAGGTGCTAAAGTAATAATATTTTCAAATAACATAGATGGCAAGGCGATAGCGCCGCGTTTATCGGCGAGATTAAAAGCTGGTTTGGTGGCAGGAGCGATCGCATTACCCGAGACCGGTAATGGATTTACGGTTATGAAGAATGTATTTTCGGGAAAAGCATTTGCAAATATTTCCCTGAATTCTGATATTAAGATCATTTCTCTAAACACCAACTCATACCCAGTAACCATCAAAGAAGGTGTGGCTGAGGTGGTCCCTTTAAATGCCTCTGTAGATACACCAAAAATAAAAGTTTCGACAACCAATAAAGTAACAGGAGAAATACCATTAAGTGAAGCAGAAATTGTTGTTAGCGGTGGTCGCGGATTAAAAGGTCCAGAAAATTGGGGAATGATTGAAGAATTAGCAAAATTACTGGGTGCCGCTACCGCGTGCAGCCGCGCTGTAGCAGATGTACATTGGCGGCCACATCATGAACATGTGGGACAAACGGGCCTGGCTATTGCTCCGAATTTATATATTGCTATAGGAATCTCTGGCGCTATTCAGCATCTGGCAGGCGTAAACCGCAGCAAAGTAATTGTTGTTATTAATAAAGATCCTGAGGCTCCGTTTTTTAAAGCAGCTGATTATGGAATTGTCGGTGATGCCTTTGAGGTGGTTCCGAAAATGATACAGGATGTTAAAAAATTAAAAGGAGTATCGTAGTTTTTTTTGCAATGTATACTACATTAAAAGCATTTGTTTTCGTGAATTTGTTGTATAGATATGGCTGATACTTCAGCCGTTTTTTTTTAAACAAAATCCCTTAGTTTCGTGCTTCATTATGAAGAAAATAGAGCTGGAAATAGTGGCTTTGTCGCATAGTATTACCCAAACTCATTCTTATGCCGTCGTGTTAGGAGAAGTAAATGGATTACGCCGCCTCCCGATTGTAATCGGCGGATTCGAAGCGCAAGCTATCGCTGTGGCTTTGGAAAAGATGAACCCAAGCCGCCCTCTTACGCACGATTTAATGAAAAACTTTATGAACGCCTTTATTATCGATCTCCAGGAGATCATTATCTGTGACCTCCAGGAAGGCATTTTTTACTCAAAACTTGTTTGCGTAAGCGAACATGATACTGTAGAAATTGACTCGCGAACCTCGGATGCACTAGCTCTGGCGGTTCGTTTTGGATGTCCGATCTATACCTATGATAATATCCTGGAAAGTGCAGGCATTCTCATGGAAGACTCTACGGGAAAAAAGAAAATCGTAAAAGAAGCAGTGGCCTCAGAATCCACGGGATCAGAGGATCTAAAAACACTTACTTTAGAAGAATTGAATACTCTCCTGAATGATGTACTCGAACAGGAAGATTATATAAGAGCCATCGCTATACGCGATGAAATTAACAGCAGACGAAAGAGATAATTGACCTGGTTGAAGTCGAAAGACTTAAAATCTTTTATAGTTTGATTACTTTTCCAAATTGCAAGATCAATTTAGGCCTGAACGTTATACGAAAAAGACAGGACGGCTTTCATGATATCGAAACCGTTTTTTATCCTTTGCCTCTCACAGATGTGCTCGAAATAGTTCCGGGAGACTTCAGCAAAAGAGAAAATATAGAGGATCAAAGCATCGGTTCAAAGTTCATTACAACCGGGTTACCCATTAATGGAGCGGCCGCAAAAAATTTATGCGTAAAAGCTTATCAATTGTTACAACAGGATTTTCCCAAACTTCCTTCGATTGATATATATCTTCATAAAACCATCCCCATTGGTGCCGGACTTGGTGGTGGATCTGCAGATGGATCCTTTGCTTTAAAACTGCTGAATGAGAAATTTCAATTAAAACTTTCAATAGAGCAACTATTGGATTATGCACTGCATTTGGGAAGTGATTGTCCATTTTTTATAATTAATCGTGCATGCTTCGCCAGTGGTCGCGGTGAATTTTTACAAACGATTGATCTTAGCTTGAGTGCTTATTCTTTCATTATTGTGCATCCCGGAATCCATATCAGCACTTCAGGGGCATTTCAACAATTACAACCTTCCCTACCCGGTAAATCAATTAAAGAAATCATTCACCAACCAGTGTCAACATGGAAAAATGAATTGATCAATGATTTTGAAAACGCGGTTTGTGACCAGTATCCAGAGCTATCCGGTATCAAATCAAAATTGTATGAAGCCGGAGCCTTATATGCATCTTTATCCGGCAGCGGTTCCTGCTTTTATGGAATTTTTCCTAAGAACCATTTCCCTGTTTGTAACTTTCAAGGCGCGTTCAAGGTTATTCATATCAAATAGGTAATGGTTTCGAACATTAAAATAAATGCTTTCAGCAAAAATTTTTATCTTACAGAAAATTACACATTATCATCTGCACTCATTATATACTTCGATTTCTTGATTGTAACCTCGATTTCCTCGATCATCCCTGAGGACGATATGATCCTCTGTGATACCCTGAATATTTATCCAACACTACAAAACTTTCATCCTTAGCCTGTCGAAGGTTACATTTCCTTATTTTAAATCTTACTTATATGCATACTATTTCTGCATTATCAGATAAAACTCAACATTATTTAGAAATCGAAGAAAAATACAGCGCTCATAATTATCATCCTCTGCCTGTAGTTTTAAATAAAGGACTGGGTGTTTTTGTATGGGATGTCGACGGAAAAAGATATTATGATTTTCTAAGTGGGTATTCGGCCGTTAATCAGGGTCATTGCCATCCACAAATAGTTGCGTGCCTGATTGAACAATCACAAAAGTTGACTCTTACTTCGCGTGCCTTTCATAGTGATGTATTAGGAGAATACGCTCAATATATCACCCAAATTTTTGGTTATGATAAAGTACTTCCAATGAATACAGGTGTAGAGGCTGTTGAAACGTCAATCAAACTTGCCAGGCGTTGGGGCTATGAAATAAAAGGCATCTCTCAAAACAAAGCTAAGATTCTTGTATGTGCTGATAATTTTCATGGCCGGACCAGTACCGTGATATCGTTCAGTACCGATCCCCTTGCATATTCTAAATTCGGCCCTTACATGCCTGGCTTTATTGTGATTCCTTTCAATGACCTGGATGCATTGGCAAAAGCTTTACAGGATAAAGAGATAGCAGGATTTTTGGTAGAGCCTATTCAAGGCGAAGCTGGAGTGGTTGTACCTGAGGAGGGCTATTTACAAAAGGCCAAACAATATTGTGAAGATGCAAAAGTGTTGTTTATAGCCGATGAAATTCAAACAGGCCTGTGCCGCACAGGAAAGATGCTTGCATGCGATCATGAAAATGTTCGACCCGATATACTTTTACTAGGAAAAGCATTGAGTGGTGGAATGCTCCCGGTTTCAGCTGTCTTAGCAGATGATGCGATAATGCTAACTATTAAACCAGGAGAACATGGCTCAACATATGGCGGAAATCCGCTCGGTTGTAAAGTAGCTATTACATCGATGAAAGTTTTGCAGGAAGAAAAAATGGCCGAGAACGCAGAAAAGATGGGGGAACTCTTTCGTAAAGAATTGCGTCATTTAAAATCTCCTCTCATCAAAGAAATTAGAGGAAAGGGTTTATTAAATGCTATTGTGATGGAACATTCCAATAAGGATGCAGCTTGGGATTTTTGCCTTTCACTGAAAAACAATGGACTGCTTGCAAAACCAACTCATGGAGATAAAATCAGGTTTGCGCCTCCCTTATTGATAACCCATGATCAGATCATGGACTGCATTGGTATTATTAAACATAGTCTGGAAACAATGTAGAAGGAATAAAAAAAGAACAAGCAAGATCTTAATTAACCTGGTTTCATAGTATACGGTTATTTTACCTTTTTTAACCTGCTTCTTTATCACGTATCTTGCTCCACTTTATTTTTGATATTGACGCTTACTTAAACCTGTAGCATTGGACACACACTTGCATCACGAAGAAGAACATTTGAAAAGCTCCGATGCATTGAGAGATATTGTTATTGGCATGAGCGATGGATTGACGGTTCCTTTTGCACTGGCCGCAGGACTTAGTGGTGCTGTTATTTCAACAGGAATTATAGTTATTGCAGGAATTGCTGAAATAGCAGCAGGATCCATTGCAATGGGATTGGGAGGATATCTGGCAGGTAAAACCGAACAGGATCATTACAATAGCGAATTAAAAAGAGAATACGATGAAGTTGAACGGGTACCCGAAAGGGAAAAAGAAGAAGTTCGGGAATTTTTTGAGCATATCGGATTAAGTAAAGATCTACAGGTTCAGGCGGTTGAAGAGATCTCTAAGGATAAAAAAAAATGGGTTGATTTCATGATGAAACATGAACTCGGCTTGGATAAACCCGATCCAAAACGCGCTACCAAATCTGCTTTGAATATTGGGATCTCTTATGTTGTTGGTGGATTGGTTCCGTTAAGCCCTTATTTTTTTATAGATGAACCCATAGAAGCTTTGAAACTATCAGCACTTGTAACCCTTATCTGCCTGTTCGTTTTTGGATATTTCAAGAGCAGGTTTACTGGAGTAAATCCATGGGGAGGTGCCCTCAGAGTTGCATTGATTGGAGCATTAGCCGCAAGTGCTGCTTTTGGGGTAGCAAAACTTTTCGAATAAATTAATCGTTTTCCTTCTCAACCATCTTTAAATCGGGTACAACCGCCATTATCAGGGACATCAAAGCCGCGGCAAGCATCAACCATAAACCTTCTTTCTTTTCTGGACAAATTCCCCGGTAACAACCTGAGAAAATGATAAAGTTCCGGATGGCATAAGCCACAATTATTGCACAAATGAAAAAATTAAACCTCTTTGCCCATACCCGGGAATAGATAAAGCAGATTGAGGATATGATACCCAAAAAAATAAACACTTTACCGGGTTTACCATAAATATTATTTTCAGAAAAGAAACCGGTGAATGTTTTATTTAAATCGGGATGAAAAGTCCAGGGAAGAAAACAGGAGATGATCAGTGCAATCAAGGAGATGATTCCAATCCAGGATGAATATTTCATTATTTCTGATGTGTATTATTAACAAGATATAGCAGTTAAAGTTCCTTTATATGGAAATTTACATCTCCTGATTTTAAGAGTAATTCAGGCACTCACCTGATATCTTAATGCTATCCGAACCGGATCTCATCCTTTTTCAGCCTGGAAAGGGAAACCAGGTTCGCTTATGTCCCATAAGAATTACAAGGAAAAGGCGATTATAACCTCCATTAAAAACACAAAAAAAGGTGCTATTTTAATCAGATTCCCTTCGATTTTCTGAGTACTTCTACTCGATTTAAGTATTTTCCGAAGCCTTTTCATTCTTTGATTTACATTATAGTACTAATATTTTATAATTATTTATAATAACTTGTAATAGAAATATATATACGATTTATATCAATTAAAATAATAAGTATAACTCTCACTTTCGGGCTATATTTTTAAGGGTTTCTGATTAAAGCCTTATAGGGAGAACACTTGCATCCACCGTAAAAACACCGTTTATTTGTTCTCGTATTCGTTCGAGATCCTAAAGAAAATATGTACCAATGAAAAAGAAATTCTACCCTATCCTTAAGTTATTAATGCTGCTTGTTTCAGCATTCATTATAACTGAATCTTATTCGCAAGCTTGTTCGGGCCTGACGGCGACATATGTTACAACCGAATCAAGATGTATAGCAACCGGAACACTCCAGATAAATGCATCCGGTGGTTCTGGTAATTATAATTACAAGGTAACAGGGCCTTCTTCCACAGGGTTCACCTCCTCCAATCTTATAACCGGATTAGAACCCGGAACCTATATAATTACAATTAAAGACATTGTTTATAACTGTACTGTTGATATAACAAATGTTATTATTTCAGGGTCATACAGTGATCCGAGATTTTCGTTAGTACAAACTGATGTAACCTGTAATAATGGTACTGATGGTACCATATCCGTATCAAGTCTTCAGTTTGGACGTTCCCCTTTTACCTATTCCATTGTTGCACCCTCACCGATGGGCATAGGTACAAGTAATACTACGGGTACTTTCACAGGTTTAATTCCTGGCTCGTATTCTGTACAACTTATGGATTCCTGCGGAGGAATTCAAACAAGAAATATCAGCATTCAAAATTATAGCTGGTCGATAACTTCAACCAGTGTTTCCCTTATTAGTTGTACCCAATATAATGGTTTGATCGGGCTTACTGATAGCAAAGGAAATACAAATGCATCTGGTACCGCCTTCAACGGTTTTGAATATGGTGTAGTGAACAATCCTGGTGATACTACCTGGTTCCCTTCAAGATCATTCTCATTTGATTTGTTACAGAAAAGAAGTGTGATTTTTGCGGTGAAAGACAGATGTGGTTTAATTCAAACTACCAGCTGGACCAATACCACAGTACCTTCTGTATTTGCCAACGTAAATATTTCCGGAGTAGCCTGTTCGGGTTTTACTGCTACTATAACCGGCCAACAAAATTTGACCAATCCAACCTATTGTCTGGTTGATAATGTTGGTAATCCGGTTGCAGGACAACCTTGTAATTCTACCGGCGTCTTTTCAAATCTTCCTTACGGTTCATATTGTATAAGAATAACAAATACCTGTTATGATACACTGATTACCCGTTGTTTTACACAGGCTCAGGCAGTACCTAATGTAACAGGAGCTGTATCCATTTCAAATTATACCTGTACAACCGTAACCGCTACAGTAACCGGTCAACAAAATCTTACCAGCCCTACTTATTGCCTGTTTGATAATTTAGGTAATCCGGTAGGTGCCTGCAATTCATCTGGTGTATTTAGTAATGTACCCTATGGAAGTTACAGTATACAAATAACTGATGGCTGTACAGGCAGTGTTTTTACAAGAACATTTAATGCGGTAAAACGCACCCGTTCTGTTGCGGCCAACGCAACAGTTAATGGTAATACCTGTACTACTTTTAATGCTACAATTACCGGTCAAACAAATCTAACAAATCCACAATATTGCCTGGTTGATAATTTAGGTAATCCTGTTTCAGGTTTTCCTTGTAATACTACCGGAGTATTTAGCAATCTCCCTTATGGTTCTTATTGTATTAATATTACGGATGCGTGTGCAGATACTACTATTCAAAGGTGTGTTAATGTAACCAGGCCTGTTCCCACGCTCAGCTCAACTGTTATAAGCAACAGAACCTGTTCGGGTTTTACTGCTACTGTAACAGGACAAGCGAATTTATATACTGGAGCTGTTTACTGCTTAGTAGATAATTTAGGTAATCCCGTATCAGGAGTTCCTTGTAATACAACAGGCGTCTTCACAAATATTCCATATGGATCTTATTGCGTAGAGGTTACAGACAATTGCTCAGGAACTTTGCTTACCAATTGTTTTACAGCAGTGGGTCCGGTTCCTGCTGTTGGTCCTGTATCTATAAGTAATCAAACGTGCGCAGGTTTTACCGCCACTTTAACTGGCCAACAGAATCTTACAAATCCTACATTTTGTTTATTTGATAATCTTAATAACCCAATAGGCGCTTGTAACACCACCGGTATTTTCAACGTGTCCGCTTATGGATCCTATTACATTACCACTACAGATGGTTGTGCCGGCGCAGTGTTTACTACAAACTTTACGGTTAGTAAGCCTGTGCCTTCTGTAGGTGCCACAGTGAATTTCAGTAATCAAAACTGTACCACATTCACTGCTGATATTTTTGGTGAAACAAACCTGACCAGCCCACATTATTATTTAAAAAATAATGTAGGAGCAGTGATTGATGATAACACAACTGGCACTTTTAACAATATTGCGTATGGTTCATATTGTATTGATGTCACCAATTCATGTTTAGATACTACTATTCAAAGATGTTTTACGGTTTCAGGAAGTATTCCTGCCGCCACTATTACTACGGTTCCATCATGTGCATTGAATACGGCCGATATCACAGTCCAGATAACAAGTGGTTATGGACCATTTGTGATTGATGTGTATGATGATTTAAATAATTTGGTGAGAACCACTACCACCGCGAGTAATACTGTAGTACTCGGAGCTCTGCCAACAGTGGTCATTGGTCAAACATTCCGTGTTGTTGTAACTGGTGCCTGTGGTGCTCCAGCGACGAATTTTGTAACCGCTCAAAGAAGTGTATTTACCCGTACACCAACCGTTATTGCTAAATGTCCCTCAGGAACGTGGACAACAGGTTCATCAGATTTGCAGGTGGTTGCAACAACGAATCTTACATCAGTAAATATGTCGATCACACAAAAGAACTTTGTAGGTACTACCATCAACTATGCAAATCAAACAGGCAGTACTTTCACATTCACGAACCTGGAGCCAGCAACATATGTTATTACATATACTTTTGCCGGTTGTGTGCAAACAGTAAATGATACTGTAGTAGTGAATCCTTATCAATATCCTAACCTTTCGAGATCTGCGGCATATCAGTGCGATAACAATAGCTTTAGCGTAGGTGCATCTGTTAATGGAGGAGTTTCACCTTTCACTTATGAAGTGATTGGAAGTACTCCATCGTTCCCAAGCATTATCGCAGGTCCCCAGGCAAGTCCATTATTTAATATTAACAATGGTGTTGAGTATTCCCTTGTGAGGCTCAGAGCTTCCGATGCCTGTGGAAATGCAACCCTGAATGATGTTAGCATTCTACCTCTTGCTAATACCATTGTGCGGGCAACCTCTAATTGCTATTATAATGATATTACTTTAACAACCGATACGGTTCCAAACGCATCGTATACATGGTACAAAAAGACAAGTCCAACGGATAGTGTATTGGTAGGTAATAATGTTGGTTATAATATTCCTTACCTAATGCCGGCTGACACAGGAATGTATGTAAGTCGTATGTCTGTAAATAGTGGATGTCTTACCAAATTGTCTTATTACCACCTGACAGGAACTTGTGGCGGAATTTTGCCCGCTAAAATTAGTTTGAATGCTAAGGCGACAAAGGACAACGCGATCCAGATTAACTGGACAGCTAAAGACGAACAATCTGTCAAAAAATATACCGTTGAACGCAGCAATAAAAAAGATGGTTCTTTTGAGGCAATCGGTTCAGTAAATTCATACCAGGCATTGTCAGCTACCTATCAACTGATAGATAACACGCCACTTAAAGGAGATAACTTTTACAGAATTAAAATTGAAAATGCAGCAGGTAAATTTTCTTACAGCAGCGTGATCGTAATAAAATTAAATACAGAAGGTACCATTACGGCTTACCCTAATCCTGTCAAAAATGTGTTGAACATAAATATTAAGGGCACTCAAAATCAGAATTATCGTTTGTCATTATATAATAATGCAGGACAAATTATTTATACTGCCACACAATCTAATATTCAGAATGGCACGATTCAATACCGCCGGGAAGCCAAAACCAAACCCGGTTTGTATTTCTTAAATGTAAATAATCTCTCTACCGGTGAGAGCAACACGTATAAAATAATTTTCGAATAATCTCCCTTACCATTTGCAGTTTAAGGGGCGGATTTCAATCCGCCCTTTTTTTTTTGGAATCATTTTAATACTGTTCTCATTTAATTAGAGCGCCCTGCCAGGATCAAAATAGTACATCAGGATTTAATTTGATTCTCGAATTAATTTATAATACTTCTGCGGGAGTAAAGGAAAAAACTAAAGCCGGGTAATTAATCTTTGATTTTAATAAAGCCGATGGGAGAAATATTTTTACCTTATTTCCCTCCTGTACCCATTTTACTTTTTCACCGGTTTCCAGCAATCTTATTGAGGTACCTTTTTTAGGTGCATTATTTTCCCATTCAACCAAGGCAGGTATTGAACTATTTTCCGGCACGCAAACCAATGCAAACAATGTTCTATCGTTTTTACTTCGTGTAAAGTATATATTGGTGTTTTGATAGTAATGCTTTGTAGTTCTGGTATTATAAATGCCTGCACCATTTTTTTTCATCCAGGTACCAATTTCTTCTAAAAGCTGAACTGCCTGATCGGGAAAAGTTCCATCTGGCTTTGGTCCAATACCTAGTAACAAACTTCCTCCTTTAGCTACGATCTCAATTAATGAATGTATCACTTTTGTTGATGACTTAAACTGATCACCTGGAACATAACCCCAACTGTTGCCGAGGGTCATGCAACTTTCCCATGGGATTTCCAATTGTGATGCAGGAATTTTTTGCTCAGGCGTTTGATAATTTTCGAACTTTCCATGCACGGTACGGTCAACAATTAATAAACCTGGTTGTTCCTTGCGTGCCATTGAAGCAATTCCAGGCATATCAATATCCTGGCTCCATTCAGGGATTCTTGCACCCCAGGAACGTACTTCATCATTAACGGTTTCCAGAGGTCTAACCCAGCCCCCATCAAGCCACAGTATATCTATTGAACCATACTGATGCATTAATTCCTTAACCTGATTAAAAGTGAATTTTTTAAACTTTTCCCACCGCCATGGATACTTGCGAATGTCATAATTATTGTTTCGATCCCCAGTTGCATATTTAGGCCACCAATAATTTTCAGAATGCCAGTCTGGCTTGGAAAAATAGGCACCGATCATGAAGTCCTCTTTCCGAAATGCATCAAAAATATGTTTGGCAACATCTGATTTTGCGTGCGTTTTAAAGGGGCCGTCAGAAATCTTAAAGTCTGTTTCTTTTGTATCGAACATGCAGAACCCGTCATGGTGCTTGGTAGTAAAAACGAGGTATCGCATCCCGGCATTCCTGCCCGCTTTTGCCCATTGGTCGGGATTAAAATTCACAGGGTTAAAAGCTTTTTTTAAACCCCAGTAATTTTTTTTAAAATCATCATAAGATATTGTGCTGTCGCGCTCGATCCAATCTTCAGAACATAGTGCCCATGATTCTATGATGCCTGGTACAGCATATAATCCCCAGTGAATGATCATGCCAAATTTTAAATCCTGCCATCGTTCTAGTTTATTTCTTACCAGGGTATCATCAGGCCACTCATACTTTGTAGACTGTTGATGGATATTGAGTTGGGTATTGGCATACATTACTGAAAATAGATTGCACAATAAAAAAAATACTCGAAGCATGCTATTAATTATTTATTTGTAACAGATTCCTTCTCATCCAATTTCCAATTATTATCAAAGAACCCTGCCAGTTTTATCCCAGTGCTGCCGAATTGAATCATGCCTAACCGAAAAATCATAAAATCCGGAAAACCACTTCCTCCAGCAAAATACTGATTGGCGTTTGCAGCCTTCATCCCTTTTATTCCGGTTCCACTGATCACTCCAACAGATGTTACCGCCGACCCTTTAATGGGCCAGATAAAATAGGCACCCAGATCATCTCCTTGCCAAATTTCAGTACCCGCTTTAATTATATTTCTGTCTACCTGTATCGGGCAATCATTCAACAGTGTTTTGTATGCACTATTACTACTCGCATTCCCATATAGAATAATATTTCTTCCATCATACCGAGCCCTGGAATATTCTTTATCAGGAATAATATCCACAGTGCCGTTACCCCGGTAGTACCAGGTCTCTGCATCATACCGGGCTTTATTGAAGCTCCATTCATTCTCTTCCTTCGTTCCCCTGGTGCCGTACACAAATACCATTTTATGATTAAAAGCGTCTTTGAAAGT
>Ga0136634_10000120_pt1 | contig 37972 bp, 28 predicted proteins | sample AntDrymUQ8332106_2_FD_104654 | JGI IMG/M metagenome (GOLD analysis project Ga0136634, IMG submission 104654) | Polar desert sand microbial communities from Dry Valleys, Antarctica - metaG UQ833 (21.06) | ecosystem: Environmental > Terrestrial > Soil > Desert | place: Antarctica: Dry Valley... | reverse complement strand
TAGTACTACAGAGACACTTGTTTGAGCGACCTGTGAAGATGCCGCGAGCGGGCGCCGAGCGGAGCGCTCGTGACCTGCGAGTTCTTTATGATCAACATATAACTGTCCCTGTAGTACTAGCCGCGCGAGGTCGGGGGCACCGGCGTGGCCATGCAGGTCCCGCTCGGTCTGTCGACGCGTCGACGACGCGAGCATCGTCGCCACCTCGGCCGTGGTGAGGCGATGTTCGGGCGCGGCCTCCATCAGACCGAGGATCAACGCGTGGACGTCGCTTCCCCCTGGCCCGCCGTCGCGGACCGCCAGCCACTCGGCCAGGCGCTCGCGCCACGGCCGCAGCTCGGGCTCCTCGGCCAGCAGGGAGGGCGTGCTGCCGGTGATGACGAAGCAGATGGTCGCGCCCAGGCTGTAGTAGTCGGCTTCGACCGCGGGCCGGGTTCCTGTCATCTGTTCCGGAGCGACATAGCCCGGCGTTCCGGCACGGGTCAGCTCGCCGTCGTCGTCACCGATGACCGCGGCCAGCTCCAGGTCGATGAGCCGCAGCGCACCGTCGGGACGGACCATGATGTTGTTGGGGTTGAAGTCTCGCAGGATCACCCCGCCCCGGTGCGCCGCCGCCATCAGCTTCACCAGGCGAGTGGCCATCTCCCTGGCCTCCGGGATGTCGCGGCGCCACCCACCGGCACGGATCCGGTCGAGGACCCACTGCCGAAGCGCAACTCCCGGCACGAGCTCCTCGGCCAGGAACAGGTGCGTGCTCTGCTCGAACAGGCCAAGCGACCGTGGCGCGATCCCGAGGGGTCCGATGGCGTCCAACGCTCGGGCCTCGGCGCGCAGCAGGTCCTGCACGTCTCGCCCGGACGCGTCGGAGTCGACGTGCGGGCGGGCCTCCTTGATGACCACGTCTTCCTGGGTCTGCGTGTCGGTCGCGCGGTAGACACCGCCCTTGTTGGCGTGCCGGATCGCCTCTCGTACCAGGAAGCGGTCACCGACCAGCACGCGCGCGTCGCCAGCGGTGCTACCGGCGGGCGTGCTCGGCTCGGGGCCGGGGAACGGGCAGGTGGCCCACGACGGCGGCAGGTAGCGCCCCACCCGGGAGTCCTCCACCGGGTTCCCGTCCGGGTCGAGGATGACCCAGGAGTACAGGCCGTCGTTGGACAGGGTCCGCTGTTCGACGAACGCCCCGTACCGGTAGTGGACGAGGCTGTCCGGTGCGTAGGGACGATCGGAGAGGATCCGAGGACCGGCCAGGCCCACGGTGGCCTGGTGCAACGCCTCGGCGAGCCGGACCGCGTCGGCGTCACTGCGCGGGTAGACGGTGAGGAACTTCCCGGACTGCCCACGCGGGGTGCTGCGGGAGTTCAGCTGCGCGACGCGGGCGGTGGTGCTCGCGAACTTGAAGGCGGACCGCTCCGTGAGCAATACGGGGAGCGCGCGGGCCAGCACGGTCTCCGCCGAGGCCAGGGTCGCCGACAGGTGCAGCTTCCAGCCCTGGGTGCGGGAGGAACCCTCCGACGGGGTCAGGGAGCACCAGAAGCCGTCGGTCGCCTGCTCCCAGCGGGCACTCTCACCGGTGGCGTCCAGGGCGTCGGCGAGCACGTCGATCAGCACCGAGTCGTCGGGTGCGGATCCCGGTGCCCGGGTGAAGACGCTGGCGGTGAACTCCGGCATCGAAGCGGCACTCCCTCGTGGTTCCTCGGTGGCTGGGTCCTTGTCGAGCCAGGAACCTACGCGAAGACCGCTTCAGTGATCTTCGGGTTGGATTCGGGAATCCTTCAGAGCGACCGGCAAACCATGGTCGGCCCAGCCGCCGGACGGCGGGTCGGATCGGCCGGCGACAACCCCTGTGACCTAGGCTGATGCGGCTGCGGAGGGCCGGTGGGCACGGGGCCGAGGCAGAGGCGGAAAAATTGTCGATGATCGTTTCTTTTCGCCTGCGGACGGGCACCCGCAGCGTTGCCTCGCCGCGCGACCTACCCCGGCCGGTGGTCGCGAAACGCGCGCGGCGGCACGCCGAGCTCGTTCATCCGCGCCACGTAGATCTGGTAACGGCGCTTCGCCTCACCGTGGTGGCCGGCGCCGACGTGGGTCCGGATCAGTGCGAGGTGCGCCTGCTCGTCGTATCCGTCCTGCTCGAGCAGCTTGAGCGCGCACCGCACCGCCCCGTCGACGTCGCCCGTCTCACGCAGACGCTCCATCAGGGCCCGGAGCAGCGCGATATGGACGGCCCTGACCTCCTCCGCCACCGCAGCCGCCCATTCCTGCGGATTCTCCTCGAGGAACCCTCCCGTGTACTCGGCCTCAGCCGCCCTCAGCAACTCCACCGCGTCCGGGTCCGCACCGCGGTGCGCGTCGAGCGCCGACGTGGCATGCGCGAGGAACTGCTCGACGTCCACGGTGACCTGGGTGAGGTCCAGCCGCACCACGTTTCCCTCGGTGACCAGCAGCCCCGCCTCCCCGTTCTGCGGGGACCGCAGCACGTCGCGCAGGCCGGACAGCTGCACCGAGAGCCGCTTGCCCGACTTCACCGGATCCGTCTCCGGCCACAACAGCTCCATCAGCTGTTCCCGGGTGACCACCCGTCGCCACGCGACGAGCACCTTCAGCAGGTCCCTGGCCTTGCGCGACTGCCACTCGCTCGCCGGGACCGGCTCACCGTCGCGCAGCACCTGGAACGCGCCGAGCGTGCGGATCGACAGCGCGGGTGCCGCGGCCGCCGTGACGGCCAGTGGCCCGGCCATCCGGCGCGACGTGACGTCCACACCGCACTCGAGCAGCGTCCGCTCCGCGTGCTCGGCCCACAGGTCCGGGACGGACGCACCGACCCGGCCGGCCACCACCCGGCCCGTCGCCGCCTCGATCCGGTAACCGGCCTCGTCCCAGATCTCGATCGCCTCGGCGAGCTGGTCACCGTGGCGGGCGGGATCGGGCGCGGACAGCACGCTGAGCACCAGCGCATCCGCGAGCCCCGGACCGTCGCGACGGCTCCGGGCCACGTCCGCCGCCCGAGTCGCGTCGGCAGCTGCGGCTTCGCGGTCACCGCTGGTCAGCGCGACCCAGCCGCGGGCCAGGAGCGCCTGCACGCGGTTCAGCCCCTCGTCGAGGGTTACCGCCCGCTCCGCGAGCTCGCGGGCAGCGGGGACGTCATCGGTGGCCCGGATGCGGGCCAGCCCGATCAGCGCCGTGGAGAGACCGAGAACGTCGTGGCACGGTTCGGCGAGGGCGAGCGCCTCCTCGTAGGCCGCGCGGCCCCGAGCCGGCTGGCCCTGCATCCGATACAGGTCGCCGAGCCCGCACAACGCCCAGGCGAGGAACCGGGAGCCGATGCGTTGCAGGTAGTCCCGAGCCGCACCGAAGTCACCGAACGCCTGTTCGACCTCACCCACGTTGATGTGCGCACGGCCCCGCGCGACGAGAGCCATCGCGGTGAGGAACGGGTCACCGCAGCTCTCGCCGAGCTGCAACGCGGCCTGGGCTTCAGCCAGGCCCTCCGAAGCCATCCCCAACCCGACGAGACCGAGCGCCCAGATCACCCGCACCCGCAGCTGCTGCAGGAGGTCTCCGCTGGCCGTTGCCGCCTCCAGGGCGTTCGTCCGGTGCAGGTCAGCGCGCAGGCGATCACCGGTCGCGGTCGCGAGCACCATGCGCACGAGGAAGCCTGCGGCGTGCAGGCTCGGATCCCCCACCCGACGAGCCGCCGCCAGTGTCCGCTCCGCCTCGACCCGGCACCGCGAGTAGTCACCGACCATGCGGCAGGCGATGCCGGCGAGCGTGAACAGCCGTGCCTCGTCGGCGGGGTCACCGTGACCCAACCTGGCCCGATCGCGCAACGCGATGACGGCGGTGAACTCGCCCCGGGCGTAGGCGATCAGCCCGACCTGCCAGGCGAGGCCCGGCTCCAACGGCTCCTGGTCGCTGCCGGCGCGCTGGAAACACTCCAGGGCGGCGTCCCACTGCCCGCGTACCTGTCGAGCATGCCCGATCACCCGCTGGATCCGGGGATCGGTCAGATACTCCCCTGCCACCTCCGCGACCTCGAGCACCCCGTCGAGCTGGCAGCTGTCCACCAGCGCGGCGCCGTGTTCGAGTAGCAGCGCGGCGCAGGCGGGGTAATCAGCCGCGGCCAGCAGGTGCCGGAGGGCGTCAGCATGGGCACCCCGACCCACGGACTCCTGCGCAGCGACCTTGTGCAGGCTCAACCGCTCGTCGGTCGCCGGCGTCGGCTCGTGCTCGTAGAAGTCGCGCAACGGCCAGATCAGCGACCAGCGATCGACGTATCCCGGATCCCGCTGAACGAGCCCTCGACAGGCCAGCTGAACGAGCAACCGCGCACCGTCGTTGCCCGGCACGCCGAGCGAGGCAGCACTCGACTCCCCGAGGACCGCGAGCCGACCCAACAGCTCGCGCACCGACGCGGGCTCCTGGTCGAGCACTTCCTCAGCCAGGTACGTGTACAGCGACTCGCCCGGCCGGATCAACCGGTCCACGACGTCCAGGCGACGCTCCGGCGGGGCGGCCTGCAGCGTGTCGAGCGCGCCGTGCACGACAGCCGGCCAGCCCGCCGTGCGCTCCCGCACCTGCGCGGGCAGCACGCCCGGCGGCTGTTCGCCAAGCGCCGAGCGCATCAGCGTCGCGACCTCCGCGACGTCGAAGGCCAGCTCAGAAGCCTGGATCTCGGCGACCAGACCTTGGCCGCGCAGCCGGGTCAGCGAGAACGGACACTCCCGGCGGGAGACCAACACGATGTGCAGGTGGTCCGGTGCGTCCTCGCAGAGACCCTCGAGCAGGCCTATCGGATCACTTTCCGGGGGGAGCTGGTGGAGGTCGTCCACGACCAGGACCAGCTCCTCGCGCAACACCTCACGCAGCTGGGCGCACAGCGCCGCCGAGTAGCTCGCGCCGCACCCGGCAGGCGACGACGGTACGGGAAGCTCCCGATGCGGCGGCAGGCTCGTCTGCAGTGCCGCACGCAGGCGCGTGGCAAACCGTTCCGGGTCCACCTGCTGGCCACCGGTGCGGACCCACGCCGTCCGATGACTGCGCGCCCACGCGCCAACCGCGGAGCTCTTGCCCCACCCCGCCGCCGCGACCACCGTGCAGACCCTGCGGTGACTGGCGATGTCGAGCAGCTCGTGCACACTCGGCCGCTCGACTCGCCGCAGCTGTGCTGATGGTTGACCAGCCGTGGTGTCACTCACTCGGGTGACGGGGTCTCCCTCGTCCATGGTGCACCCCGATTCCCGCTGCACGCAGCGACCCAGGAAGCGGTCGACGACACGACCCACCGCATCCTGAACTCGCTTCACCGAGCCGAAGTGTTACGTGCAGATGAACGGGAATCTGCAAGAACGCTCCGCGCCGTCCGCTTCGTCGCGGAGCAGCACGCGTCTGCACGCCGGAGCTACCGTGACCGGCGGTCAGATCGCGTGTGTGGTCGGCGGAACAGGCACACTCGGAGGATGAGGACCCCGATCCGCGCGGCCGTGCTGGTGGGGGCCGTCGCCATGGCCGTAGCGTGCAGCTCGACTCCACCGCCACCGGTGCCCGACACGGGGCTGCCTGCGCGGCTCGTCGGCGACGTCACCGGCGAGGGCGCCTACCGGCACCTGGCGGAGCTGCAGCGCATCGCCGACGGCACCGGCGGCAACCGAGCGCTCGGTACGCCAGGCTACGACGCCAGCGTCGAGTACGTAGCAGGCGCGCTCCGGACGGCCGGGTACGACGTACAGACACCCGTGTTCACCGTCCGGCTCTTCTCGGTGCAGGACGAACAGCTCACCGTCGACGGCGCGGCGATCCCGGTCTCAGCGCTCGGCTTCTCCCCCGCCACCCCACCCGGTGGGGTGACCGGGCCGCTGGCGGTGGTGGCGCGGGAGGGCTGCGAGCCCGCGGACGTGGCCGGGGTGGCGGCCGGGGCGGTGGCGCTCGTGCGCCGGGGCACCTGCCCGTTCGCGCAGAAGGTGACGATCGCGGCCAACGCCGGGGCCGCCGGGGTGCTCGTGGTGAACAACGAGGACGGGCCGCTGGACCGGGCGACCCTCGGGGAGGACGCAACGGACGTGGTGCCGGCCGGTGGGCTGAGCCGCGCCGACGGGGACACGCTGGCGGAACGGGCCAGCGTCCCGGTCACCCTGACGCTCGCCACCACGGTCGAGGAGCTGATGAGCCGCAACGTGGTGGCGCAGACCCGCACCGGGGACCCGGACGAGGTGGTGATGGCGGGCGGCCACCTGGACTCGGTACCGGAGGGCCCGGGAATCAACGACAACGGTTCCGGAGTGGCCGCCCTGCTGGAGACGGCCGTGCGCCTCGGCGGCTCCCCACCCGTCGCCAACGCGGTCCGGTTCGCGTTCTGGGGCGCCGAGGAGGTTGGGCTGGTCGGCTCCACCTCCTATGTCCAGGGGCTGACCGATGCCGACCGCGACCGGATCGCGCTGTACCTGAACCTCGACATGGTGGCCTCTCCCAACACCGCGTACCTCGTCTACGACGGGGACGACTCCGACCGCGAGGGTGCCGGGCCCGGACCCGCAGGCTCGGCCACGGTGGAACGCGTTCTGGTCGATGGCCTGTCCGCCACGGGTGTGACGGCCGCCAGCACAGACTTCACCGGCCGTTCGGACTACGGCCCGTTCATCGAGGCCGGCATCCCGTCCGGCGGACTGTTCACAGGCGCATCGGAGACCAAGACCGCGGAGCAGGCGCAGCGCTTCGGCGGCACGGTGGACGCCCCGTACGACCCGTGCTATCACCAGGCGTGCGACCGGATCGACACGGTCGACCGCACGGCACTGGACCGCAACACCGACGCCGTCGCGGCGGCGGTGGCGCGGTTCGCGCTGTCCACAGCGGAGCTGGCCAGCGGCTGACGGCTGACGCAGCCCACCTACCGATCAGTCGTAGACCCCGGTGATCCACCACCTCCCCTCGCGGGCGAGCAGCAGGAGCGCGACGCCATCGTCGAGGGCCACCTGCAGCCTGCTGCCCTCGACCCCGTCAGACACCCACCATCGCTGCCACAGCGGCCAGGGACCCGCCCACCCGTGCACGGCGCGGGAGCGTCCGCCGGCATCCACGACGTGGTGCGGGGGCGCGGACAGCAGGTCGGGTGCGGTGAGACGCACCGGGTTGCCCGCGGAGTCGAGCAGCTGCACCGGAAGGTGCTGCGGAGGCACCGTGGCCGGGGACGGTGCCGGCAGCCGTCCGGGCCAGGGCGGTGGCGGCTCGCGCCCGCCGAGCCGGCCGGTGGAGCGGCGCGGGAAGGGAACCCGGCGGCGCCGGTTCGTGGGACGCCCCTGCCCCCGGACGGGCCAGCCGTCGCCGGTGATCGCCGGGTCGGGACCGCGGACCGTGCCGGGCGCGGTTCCCGGGTCCACACCGCCGATCACCGACGGATTGCCCGCTTCGGCTGCGGAGACCGTGCCGGTCCGACGCACCACGTCCTGCGGCCACCCGGCCGGGACCGCGGACGGGGTCGCGGCGGCCCCGTCATCCGCCGGTCCCGCAGACGCATCCGGCACGGCGTCCCCTTCCCGACCTTCGGCCGCCGGTGGCCCGTCCACCCGCGACCCCGGTTCCCCGGGCACCCGCTCCTCACCCCACGGCACCAGCCGGACCTGCTCGGCAGGATCACGCCCGCCCACCAGCACGGCGGTGACCACCGACTCCGGGCCGAGCAGCGCCTGCACCCGCACCAGTACCCGGCGGGCGCGCTCGTCGGCCTCCCCGGCCTCGCCCCACAGCCCGAGCTGCAGCGCGCCGGCGGTGACCGTCTCCTCCGGTACCAGCCACAGCCGCGAGACCGCGCCCGAACCGCCGCGGGTGAGCCAGGCGTCGAGCTGCCAGCGCACCCGGTCGACGGTGCCGGCCGGGGCGAGCGGCTCGGCGCAGCGCCAGACCCGGTACAGCTGTTCGCCCGTCACCGTGCGCGCGCCGACCCCGAGCCGGGTACAGGAGAGCCCGTGCCCGGCCAGCGTCCGGTGCAACCGCTCGGCCAGCCCGCGGGCAGCGAAGGCGGCAGTGTCGACCCGATCCACGGGTGGGTCCAGCTCGATCTCGACGGCCAGCTCCTCGGGCGGGTGGCGGCGCACCGGCGGGCGGGGGTCCAGGCCGCGGGCGAGCCGGTGGCCGAGCACCGCGTCGGCCCCGAACCGGGAGGCGACGTCGGCGGGATCGAGCGCGCCGAACGCCCCGAGGCTGCGCAGCCCCAGCCTGCGCAGCAACCCGACCAGCTCGGACCGGTCGACGTCCGGCTCGCGGTCGAGCTCGGCCACCCCGAGCGGGGCGAGGAACGCCGGGGTGGCGCCGGGTTCGACGGTCACCCCGCGCCGCGCCGCAAGCACCGCGGCGAACAGCCCGTCGGCCAGACCCACCTGGCACTCCACGCCGGTGCGCACGGCGACCTGGTCGACCAGCTTCTCCGCGGCCGCCTGCTCCCCGCCGAACCAGCCGACCGGGCCCCGCGCGGCCAGCGCCACCAACCCCGGCCGCACCACCTCCACCCCAGGGGCCAGCTCCTCGACGGCGGCCACGACCGGTTCGAACACGCGGGCGTCGCGGTCGGGGTCGGGGTCGCGCGCGAGCACCACCAACTCGGGGCACCGGGCCTGGGCCTCCCGGCGACGCAGGCCGCGACGCACGCCGCGTGAGCGGGCGAGCGCCGAGCAGGCCAGCACCCGGTTGGCCACGAACACCGCAGCCGGCCGGTGGAGCGGAACGTGCGCGGCCACGGCCGCCGCCGTGACCGGCCAGTCGGGTGACCACAGCGCGAGCACCCGCACCGGTACGGCACTCACCGCAGCATCCGGCACCGCGGCACCCGACACCGCGGCACCCGACACCGCACCCGGCATCCCGGCCGCCGCGCGCACCCGTTGACCACGGCGGCGGGTCGTCCGGTGCGCTGCGCGACCCGCCCGTCATCCGGCCGCCGCGACCGGCGCCCGCCCACCGCCCCCACCTCCTGGATCGGCGCGCTCCCCCGCGGCGGCGGCCCTGCCGCCCGGCGCGGGCAGCAGCAGCCGCGTGCTGCACCCGCTCGGGGCGACACCCCGCCCCCGCAGCTGCACCCGGACCCGGCGGGCGCACAACCGGCCGGCCCCGGCGTCCAACCCATGCCACTGCACGGCCGTGCAGCTCAACTCGACGTCGGACCCCGGCCATGGCCCGAGCGCCACCAGCACCGCACCGCGCTGCCGGGCCCTGGCCACCAGCCGCTGCCGGTCGGCGGCCCGCACCCCCGCGCGTTCGGTGCCCGCCACGGCGACGACGTCCATCCCGTCCAGCAGCGCGACGGTGACCGCCATCAGATCGGACCCGGGGTGCGGGACCAGCGCCAGCCGCTCCAGCCGCACCCCGGCCTCGGCGGCGGCCACCAGCCCGAGCCCGGGCCTGCCGACCACCCCGGTCCACGCCCCGCGGGCCGAGGCTTCGGCGAGCAGCGCGAGCAGCAGCGAGGTGGCGCCCGAAACGTCGGGGAGGGCGATCGTGGAGCCGCGACGCAGCCCGCCTGCGGGCAGCAGCCGGGCCAGCGGCTCGACCACCGGCAGCACCCGGCCGTCGGCCTCAGGGGCGGCCACCGGCCGCATACTCGCCGACCGGTTCTCCATGCGGCGGAGCAGTCCGCGTGCCAGCTCCAACCGGGTCGCAGGGTCGGCCCGGGCACCTCCCGTCGCTATACCGGCCACCGCAGCATCAGTCATGACATGCCTCCCCGAGCGTCCGCGCCGCGGGGAGACGGCGAGTTCGAACATATGTTCGATACCGATTCTAGCGTGCTCGGTCGGCCGTCTCAACCCCCAGGACGCCCACACCAGCCGGTGGCATCCGCCATTTCCGCCCTACTCGGGCGCCAGTTCGTACCGACTCGCGGGGGGGTGGGGTTAGTGGGCGAAGTGGCGGGTTCCGGTGAGGTAGAGGGGGAGGTTGGCGGTGGTAGCGGTGGCGGTTACCTCGGGGTCGCGGACTGAGCCGCCGGGCTGCACGACGGCGCGGACACCGGCGTCGAGCAGCACCTCCAGGCCGTCCGGGAACGGGAAGTAGGCATCCGAGGCCGCCACCGCGCCGCGGGCGCGGTCACCGGCGCGGGTGACCGCGAGGCGCGCGGCGTCCACCCGGTTGACCTGCCCCATGCCGACGCCCACGGCCGCGCGGTCGGCGGCCAGCAGGATCGCGTTGGACTTCACCGAGCGGCAGGTCCGCCAGGCGAACACGAGGTCGGCGAGCACGTCGGCAGGAACCGGGTCCCCGGCGGCCAGCGTCCAGGACGCGGGGTCGTCACCGGGGGCGTCGAGCGCGTCGCGCTGCTGCAACAGCAGCCCCCCGGAGATCGCCCGCATCTCCGGTCCTCCCCGCCGGACCGCACCGGGCAGCGTCAGCACGCGGACGTTGCGCTTGCGGCTGAGCACCTCCAGCGCACCGTCGGCGTAGGACGGCGCCAGCACCACCTCGGTGAACACCTCGGCGACCTGCTCGGCCATCGCCACGCTGACCTCGCCGTTGGCCGCGATCACCCCGCCGAACGCGCTGACCGGGTCGGTGGCGTGCGCCTTGCGATGCGCGTCGGCGATGTCGGTGCCGAGGGCGATGCCGCACGGGTTGGTGTGCTTGACGATCGCCACGCACGGGCCGTCGTGGTCGTGCGCGGCGCGCCAGGCGGCGTCGGCGTCGACGTAGTTGTTGTAGGACATCTCCTTGCCATGCAGCTGCTCGGCGGCGGCGAGGCCGGACGCCCCGGAGACGTACAGCGCGGCGGCCTGGTGCGGGTTCTCGCCGTAGCGCAGCGTCGCCGTCCGCTGCCAGGAGGCGCCCACCCAGGACGGAAAGATCCCGTCATCGGGGTCGGGGGCCAGCACGCTGCCCATCCAGGACGCGACGGCGACGTCATAGGTGGCGGTGTGCCGAAAGGCCGCGGCGGCGAGCAGGCGCCGGTCGGCGACGGCGAACCCACCGCCCTTCACCTGCTCTGCCACCCACTCGTAGCGCGCCGGGTCGACGACGACGGCCACGCTGTCGTGGTTCTTCGCCGCCGCGCGCACCATCGCCGGCCCGCCGATGTCGATCTGCTCGACGCACTCGGCCGGGGTGGCCCCGGACGCGACGGTCGCGGTGAACGGGTACAGGTTCGACACGAGCAGGTCGAACGGCGCGATCCCGAGCCGGTCGAGCTGGGCGAGGTGCTCGGGACGGCGGGTGTCGGCGAGCAGGCCGGCGTGCACGTTCGGGTGCAGCGTCTTGACCCGGCCGTCGAGGCACTCCGGGAAGCCGGTGAGCTCCTCGACGGGCGTGACCGGCACCCCCGCGTCCGCGATGCGCGCCGCGGTGGAGCCGGTGGAGCAGATCTCGACGCCGAGCGCGTGCAGGCCGGTGGCCAGCTCCGGCAGCCCCGCCTTGTCGTAGACGCTGATCAGAGCCCGGCGCACCGGCCGGCGCCCCTGGACGTCACCACTGGTCACGGGATGGTCACCTCTCGTCCGGTCACGGTGGCCCCGTGGCGGGCCAGCGCGGCGACGGTGCCCACGAGCAACCGTCGCTCCTCGATCTTGATGCGCTCGTGGAGCGTGTCGACGCTGTCGCCGGGGCGGACCTCGACGGCGCGCTGGGCGAGCACCGGACCGGTGTCCACACCGCCGTCGACGAGATGCACCGTAGCCCCCGTGATCTTCACACCGTAGGCGAGCGCGTCGGCGACCCCGCGGGTTCCCGGGAACGCCGGCAACAACGCCGGATGGGTGTTGAGCACCGGGCTGCCGACGGCGGCCAGGAAACCGGGTCCGAAGATCTTCTTGAAGCCGGCACTGACCACGAGGTCGGGACGGTGCGCGAGGACGGCCTCGGCCAGGGCTGCGTCCCAGGCCCCGCGGTCGGCATGATCGTCGACACGCACGGTGAAGGCCGGGACCCCGGCACGCTCGGCACGAGCCAGGCCCTCGATCCCGCTACGGTCGGAACCGACGGCGACGACCCGCGCCGGGCAGTCCGGCCCGGCGGCGTCCAGCAACGCCTGCAGCAACGTGCCCGAACCGGAGACCAGCACGACCACCCGAGCCGGAACGGGAACCTCCACCCGGTACGAACGGCTCGGCAACGCGGGCAATCGGGGCTCCTCGAACAGACGATGATCGACCAGAGACGCCCTCAGCGTAGGCCGCGGCGCAGGTCACACCGTCCCCGGAACCCGCACCCGTCACGGGGCGAGCCGGGTGACCGTCAGGGTGACGGAGCCCTTGTTGTTGTCGTAGAAACCCCATGCGTCGTTGGCGTAGGCATAGAAGTAGCCGGGCTGCTCCACCCGCTGCTCGCAGCCGTCGCCGATCATGAAAGACTGGTACTTCTGCTGCACGCCGTCGGCGTCAAGCTCCTTCGCGGCGACGACACCGATCAGGGCCGTCCAGGGGACGTCGGCGGTTCGGGGTGTTCCGAAGAAGGTCGCCGCCGTGTTGCCGGTCCACTCGCGGAAACGCTCCTGCCACCACGCGGCGAAGGAACCGATGAGCTGGGACAACTCCGTGGGATAGAAGTGACCATCCTGCGTGCCGCGTGGACCGACGGGGACGCCACGGTCGAGCCACTCCCCCGTCGCCTCGAACGCGTACTGCCCCGGCTCCAGGTACCACCCGGGCGCGTTCCAGGGCTCGTTCGCGAACACTGCACAGCTGACCGTCTCCCCGACCGCCAGCACCCGGCTGGGCCGGTACGCACCGGCCGCGATCGGTGGCCGGGCCTGCCGGATGAACACCGAGCCGTCCACGATGTCGGTGGAACGCTGTTCGTCGATCAGTGGAATCGCTCGCGGCGTCGGGCTCAGCCGCAGGTAGATGCCTGTGCAGCTGTCGTGCAGCACGTCGCAGGGATCGGGGTGCACCTGTTCGAGCATCTCCTTGCGGAAGCTCAAACCGGTGCACGCGCGTGCCTCGTCGATCATCCAGAGCAGGGCGCCGTCGGAGAGCCCCGCCTGCAGGTGACCCCCTCCGACGTCGCTGTGGTCCCCGGAGAACCATCGCTGCCGCACGCTCCGATCGGCTTCCGGCTCGGGCATCCCGGACTCGTCCCAGAGCGTCGGCGTGAACGGGCCCCGCCGCTCGTCGAGTGCCACGGCGTGCCGGGCATGCGCGACGAACGGGTTCAGCTTCGTGTCGTGGAAGCGGTGCCGGTCGCCGGCGTCGAACAGGTTCAACACGCCGAAGCTGTCGGGGATCCCCAGGGCACCGACGGTGTCCCACACCCCAAGGAACCGGATCGGTACCTGCTGATGCGGCGCAGCCGGGGTGGGCTGATCGCGATCGGGAGGGCGGTACACCTCGTGGTAGAGACGGTCGATCTCGGCCCAGCGCTCCTCGGGGCGGGTGTCCGCCGGAATGCGCGCGAGCCCGCAGGCCGCCATCATCCCGGCCAGGCTGCGAACGGTGTAGGCACCCCGGCTGAACCCGAACATGCAGATGGCATCGCCGTCCTGGTAGTGCGTCGCGAGCCAGGAGTAGGCGCTCTTGATGTTGTCGGCCAGACCCTCGCCGAGAGCGCCGCCCCGCATCTTGTTGATCAGGCCCGCTTCGGTGCCCACGCCGGGGTGGTAGTACCGCAGCTGGTCGGGCCCCGCATCCAGCGCGTGGTGCAGCCGCACGACGTTGGTCGGCGTCGGGACACCCTGCTTCTCCTGGTCAGGTGTGTTCCAGGTGCCGTCGCAACAGACTACGAGATGACGCATGATCGCCCCCCAAGGTCAGGGGGAAAGGCCCGATCGTGACTGTGACGTTCCATGGTCCCCTCCGATTCAAGGGCCTTCAGAGTAGTACCGCCCACACCCGCGCCATGGTCGGTCGCCGCACAGCGCGTCACCTATGCAGAGCCAGTCCTGGTCGGATGAGATACCGCCCCACCGGGTGAAGAAGGGCTCAAGGGCGCGCAACGCGGGTACCCCGACCCGTCCCCCTCGCCGGACAGCGGTACGAGCTACGGGCCAAGGACCGGCCGGACAGACATCTGCCGGTGGGGTGGCCGGATGGGTGCGGCAGAGTCTGGGCGGTGCCGGTGGCAACAGGCCCGAACCCCCACGGAGACACGGCCGCCGGACTACGGTCGAGCGGTGCGACGCGGGTGGCTCAGAACGGCGATGATGGTGGTGTTGGCTATCGCCGTGACGGGCTGCACCACGGTGGTGACGGGCCGTGGAGTGGCCGCGCCACCGACGGTACCGGCTACCACCGCTCCTTCGTCCCCCGCTCCACCAGCCAGCCCCGCCCCGTCTCGCAGCGGCCTCGACGTCGACGTCCTCTCCGACGAGTGCCTGCTCAACGCCTCGGAGTTCGGCGCGCTCGTCGGGGAGGCGGTCCGGCCGCCCGCGCAGGACAGCGTGGACCGCGGTGACGGGTCCAGCGGTTCGAGCTGCGTGGCCACGGCCAGCAACGAACCGGTCGCCATCATCAACGTCTATCGGGTGCGCTCCGGGACACCCGCCGACTTCGTCCGGGCCGGGGCGCCCGGCGGGCGCCGCGAGCTCTCCGGGGTCGGGGAGGCCGCCGCAGTGGTCGACACACAGACCGGACCGACGCTGCAGCTCGCCAGCCCGGACTACCTGGTGACGATCCTCGTCGCGGGCCGGACCCCGACCGACGACGCCTGGCGCACCGCCGCCACCGCCGCCCTCTCCCGTCTGCCCACATAGCGCCTCCGGCGCTCGTGCGCGGAAATCGTCGCCAGAACAGCGTTATCCGCGCACGGGCGGCGTCAGCCGCGCAGGGTGGCGGCGTGGCGGGTGGTGGCTAGGGCGATGGCGGCGTCGCGGGCGGTGTTGGCTTCCTCGCTGGTCAGAGTGCGGTCCGGGGCGCGGAAGCGGAGGGTGAAGGCCAGCGACCGCCGGCCCGCGCCGATCTGCTCGCCGGTGTAGACGTCGAACAGTCGCACGTCCTCGAGCAGGTCCCCGCCACCGTCGAGGAGCGCGTCGACCAGGTCGGCGGCCGGCACCTCGGCGGCGGCCACCAGCGCGACGTCCACCGCGACCGGCGGGTACGGCGACACCTGCGGCACGGGCCGGACCTCGGAGAGCGGCAGCGCGTCGAGGTCCAGCTCCATCGCGCAGGTGCGCGGCGGCAGCCCCAGCGCCTCGACGACCGCGGGGTGCAGCTCCCCCGCATGTCCCACGACCTCGTCCCCGACGAGCAGCGCCGCGCAGCGCCCGGGGTGCCACGGCGCCAGCACGGCGGCGGTGACCCGCAGCGCCACCCCGGCCGCGAGCCCGGTGAGCCGCGCGGCATGCACGGCGTCGGCCCAGTCCGCCTCCCGCCCCGCACCCCACCAGCCGCGAGCGTCCCGATCCCCGGCGAGCACCGCGCCGACGTGCACCGGCTGCGCGGGCAGCGCGACGCGGATCTGCGCGATCTCGGCGTCGCCGGGACGGGCCTCGACACCGGGATCAGGCATCGGCACCGGGTCCGCGGGCGGCAGCACCACCTGCTCGATCGTGTAGAGCGCGAGGTCGGCCAGCCCGCGCGACCGGTTGCGGACCAGCATCTCGAGCAGCCCCGGCAGCACCGTGGTGCCGAGCTCGGCACGCTCAGCATCGAGCGGGTTCAGCACGTGCACCGTGCGGCGGCGGACGTCGTCGGCGGCGAGCCCGAAGGCGTCCCAGACGGTCGGGGCGACGAACGGGAACGGCAGCACCTCGACGTAACCGGCCTCGGCCAGCGCCCGGGACACGGCGCGGCGGCGGCGCTGCGCCGGGGTCAGCCCGCGCCCGGGCGGCACGGCGGGCAGCACCGAGCCGATCACGTCGAGCCCCTCCAGCCGCAGCACCTCCTCGACGAGGTCGGCGGGCTGGGTGAGGTCGGGCCGCCACGACGGCGGCGTCGCCACGACGCGGCCGCGGCCACCGCCGGAGATCAGGTCGACCGCACACCCGATCTGGCCGAGCCTGCGCACCGTCGCCCCCCGCGGGTAGGTGACCCCGGCGACCCGGTCGGGCAGCTCCAGCGGCATCCGGATCGGGGCCAGCGCGGGCGCGGCGCCCTCGTCGGTGCGGCCGGGGGCGATCGTGCCACCCCCGTGCTCGACGAGCAGCTGCGCGGCGCGCTCCGCGGCGACCGGCGGCAGCGCCGCGTCGACGGTGCGCTCGAAGCGCCTCGACGCCTCGCTCGCCAGCTTGTGTCGCCGCGCCCCGCGGGCGATGACGGTGGGTTCGAAGTGCGCGGCCTCGATCAGCACGTCGAGCCGGCCGTCGGCACCGGGCCCGGCGATCTCGGTCGAGGCCCCGCCCATCACCCCGGCCAGCCCGATCGGGCCGGAGTCGTCGGTGATCAGCAGGTCGTCGGGGTCGAGGGTGCGCTCGACGCCGTCGAGGGTCGTGAGCGTCTCCCCCGCCTTCGCGCGCCGCACCACGATCCCGCCGCGCACCCGCGCGGCGTCGTAGGCGTGCAGCGGCTGGCCGAGCTCGAGCATCACGTAGTTCGTCACGTCCACGACCAGCGAGATCGGGCGCATCCCGGCCGCGAGCAGCCGCCGCTGCATCCACCACGGCGCGGGCGCGGCCGGGTCCACCCCGTCAACCCGGCGGGCGACGAACCGCACCCCCGCGGGATCGTCCAGCCTGACCGGCCAGGCGTCTCCAGCCACAGCGGGCAGCTCGACGCGGGCGGCCGGGTCGGCGACCTCCACGTCGAGTGCGCAGGCGAGCTCGCGGGCCAGCCCGCGCACGGCCAGACAGTAACCGCGGTCGGGGGTGACGTTCAGCTCGATGACGGTGTCGTCGGCGCCGAGCAGCGGGCGCGCGTCGTCGCCGGGCTCGGCGGTGCCGGGGGGCAGCACCAGGATCCCGGCGTGGTCGGAGCCGATGCCCAGCTCCTTCGACGACGCGATCATGCCGTCGGAGACGTGGCCGTAGGTCGGGCGGGCCGAGATCGCGAACCCGCCGGTCAGCACCGCCCCGGGCAGCGCGACGACGACGAGGTCGCCGACCGCGAAGTTGCGGGCGCCGCAGATGACGCCGTGGGTCCGGTCGGGACCGACGCGGACCTGGCACCACCGGATCGGCTTCTTGAGCCCGGCCAGCTCCTCGATCTCCGCGACCTGGCCGACGACCAGCGGGCCGGTTAGTTCCGGGCCGGCGTGCACGTCCTCGATCTCGAGGCCGACGCGGACGAACGCCTCAGCGGTCTCGGCGGCGGACGGCAACCCGTCGACCTGCTCGGCCAGCCACGACATCGGAACCCGCACAGCACACTCCTGCCTGGAGAAGAAGGGATCAGACGCCGAAGGCGCGGCTGAACCGGACGTCGCCCTCGACCATGTCGCGCATGTCCGGGATGCCGTTGCGGAACATCAGCGTGCGCTCCAGGCCCATGCCGAACGCGAAGCCGGAGTAGACGTCCGGATCGATGCCGCAGGCGCGCAGGACGTTGGGGTGCACCATGCCGCAGCCACCCCACTCGACCCAGCCGGCACCGCCCTTGCGCTCCGGGAACCACACGTCGGGCTCGGCCGAGGGCTCGGTGAACGGGAAGTACGACGGGCGCATGCGGATCGTCGAGTCGGTGCCGAACATCGCGCGCGCGAAGGCGTCGAGGGTGCCCTTGAGGTGCGCCATCGTCAGGCCCTTGGCCACCGCGAGGCCCTCGACCTGGTGAAACACCGGGGTGTGGGTGGCGTCGAGGGCGTCGGTGCGAAACGTCCGGCCCGGGCACACGACGTAGACGGGCAGGTCCCGCTCCAGCAGGGCCCGGATCTGCACCGGGGAGGTGTGCGTGCGCAGCACGGTGCCCGAGGTCTCGGACTCGCCCAGGTAGAACGTGTCCTGCATGGTGCGCGCCGGATGGTCCTTGGCGAAGTTCAGCGCATCGAAGTTCAGCCACGACGACTCGACCTCGGGCCCTTCGGCCACCTCCCAGCCCATCGCGACGAACACGTCGGCGATCCGCTCGGCGATCTGCGTGATCGGGTGCCGCGCGCCGCGGGGCGTGCGGTCCCACGGCAACGTGACGTCGACGGCCTCCTCGGCGAGCACGCGCGCGTCCCGCTCGGCGAGCAGCACCGCACGGCGGGCGGCGAACGCCTCCTGGACCTGCTGGCGGGCGGCGTTGACCCGCTTGCCGGCGTCGGCCCGCTCCAGGCCGGGCAGCGCCCCGAGCTCGCGGCGCGCCAGCAGCAGCGGAGCGCGGTCACCCAGGTGCGCGGGCTTCACGACGGCCAGCGCGGCCAGGTCGGCCGCCGTGTCGAACGCCGCGGCGGCCGCGGCCACGGCAGCGTCCAGCGTCGCGGCGTCCAGCGGGTGGTCGGTGCTCACACTCATGGTTTCCCAGCATCGTCGGTGCGTCAGGGACGGGAGTCAGATCCTAGAGCGGCGCGCCGCGACGCTCGCATACAGGCAGACCGCGGCGGCGGTGGCCAGGTTCAGGCTCTCCGCGCGACCGTGGATCGGCACCCGCACCCGGTGGTCGGCGCGTTCGGATACGGTCGCCGGAACCCCGTGCGCCTCGCCACCGAGTATCCACGCGAGCGGACCGGCGAGCAGCCCGCCCATGACCGGGTCGTACAGCTCGAGCTCGCCGCGGCTGTCGGCGACCAGCAGCGTGAGCCCGGCCTCCCGGCAGGCGTCCACGACGGCCACGGCGTCGCGCGCGCGGGCGAGCGGCAGGTGGAACACGCTGCCCGTTGAGGCGCGCACGGCCTTGCCGTTGTGCGGGTCAACGGTGTCGCCGGCCAGCAGCACGGCCCCGGCACCCGCGGCGTCGGCGACCCGGATCACGGTTCCGGCGTTGCCGGGATCGGCGATCCCGGCGCACACGACGACCAGCCCCGGCCGGGTGCGCAGCGCGTCGGCGACCGGCACGTCGAGCACGTCGCACACCGCCACCAGGCCCTGCGGGCTGACGGTGTCCGACAGCGACTGCGCGGCCCGGTCGGTGACCGGGCCGATCCGCACCCCGGCGTCCCGGGCCGTCGCGAGCAGCTCGGGGTGCCGGGCCGCGGCCACCTCGGTGACGAACAGCTCGTGCACGCGCCCGGGCCCCGTCCCGGACCAGGACAGCGCCTCGCGGACGGGCGCCGCGCCCTCCACGAGAAACCGCCCGGCCCGCTCGCGGCCGGCGCGGCGCAACAGCTTGCGAGCCGCGACGACGCGCGGCGTGCGCTCGGTACCGAGCGGTGCGTCCACCGCACTGATCGTGCTCAGGCCGCCGTCCCGCCCGGCGCGGCGGTCGGTGCCGGGAGGCTGGCCCGGGCGAGCTCGACCAGCGTGGCGAACGCAGCCGGATCGCTGACCGCGAGCTCGGCGAGGTTCTTGCGGTCGACCTCGACACCGGCAGCCTTCAGGCCCTGGATGAAGCGGTTGTAGGTCATGCCGTTCGCGCGGGCGGCGGCGTTGATCCGGGTGATCCAGAGCTGCCGGAAGTCGCCCTTGCGCGCACGACGGTCACGGTAGGCGTAGTTCAGCGAGTGGAGCATCTGCTCCTTCGCCTTGCGGTAGAGCCGCGAACGCTGGCCGCGGTAGCCGCTCGCCAACTCCAGAGTGGTGCGGCGCTTCTTGTGCGCGTTGACCGCGCGCTTCACGCGTGCCATGGGGGTGTCCTCACGTCTGTCGGGGCAGCAGGGTAGGGGGAGGTCAGCGACCAAGCATCTTCTTGACCCGCTTGACGTCCGCGGAGTTCACGGGCACGTAGCCGGACAGGTCGCGGGTCTCCTTGCTCGACTTCACCTCGAGGCGGTGGCGCAGACCGGCCTGCTGGCGCATGAGCTTGTCGCCGCCGGTCACCTTGACCCGCTTGGCGATCCCGCTGTGCGTCTTGTGCTTGGGCGTCCTGTTCTTGGACGCCTTGTTCTTGGGCATGGCTGCTCCGTTCACCGGTGACGCCCCGGGGAGGGCGTCGAGTCGAACTGGGTCGTGCTGGCGCTGACGGGGCCGTCAGTTCTGCTGGGCGTCCACCGGAGCAGGCCGTGGGCGTGCCGGCGGCTTCTTGTTCGGAGCGATCACCATCGTCATGTTGCGGCCGTCCTGCTTGGGGGTGGCCTCGACCGTACCCAGCTCCGCCACGTCGTCGGCCAGGCGCTGCAGCAGCCGGAACCCGAGCTCGGGTCGGGACTGCTCGCGGCCGCGGAACATGATCGTGACCTTGACCTTGTTGCCACCCTCGAGGAAGCGCACGACATTGCGCTTCTTGGTCTCGTAGTCGTGGGTGTCGATCTTCGGCCGGAGCTTCTGTTCCTTGATCGTGGTGAGCTGCTGGTTACGGCGGGACTCCCGGGCCTTCTGCGCGCTCTCGTACTTGAACTTGCCGTAGTCCATGAGCTTGCAGACCGGCGGGCGGGCCTGGGCTGCGACCTCGACGAGGTCGAGCTCGGCCTCCTGCGCGAGCCGCAGGGCGTCCTCGATACGTACGATGCCGACCTGCTCCCCGTTCGGTCCGACCAGCCGGACCTCGGGAACGCGGATGCGGTCGTTGATACGTGTCTCTGTGCTGATGGGGTCTCCTCGTATCGACATCGTGGGGTGCGACGAAGAGCGGAGACCCATGGCCACACACGACGAACCGCAGGCTCGTCACATGGACCGGACCCGGAGCGCTGTGCGGCGGGTGGGAGCGGGGCTCCTCTTTCAACGCCCTGTCACCCGTCACGACGGTCATGACTCATGACTCATGACTGACGCGCAGACCAACGTGCGACAGGGTGGTCGCATTCCGCAGAGTAGCAGGACTCTCGGGACTTCACCCCGAGCACCCCGAACAGCACTCTTCGGAGTCGCCCATCGTCATGGGCGGGCTGGGAACATCGCACGGCTCTAAGCTGCGGGTCGTCCGGTGACCGGGAGCTCGACCGGTCCGGGACCGGGAGCTCGACCGGTCCGGCGATGCGCACCAGGTTCCGGCCGTCGCGCTTCGCGGCGTACAGCGCCGTGTCGGCGGCCTTCAGCACCTGCTCCAGACCGGTTCCGTCGGCTAGAATCGTGGCGCCGCCGACGGAGACGGACAGACCGGCGATGGTGAGGGCGCCATCGGGGGTGTCGATGGCCACCTCGAGGCGCGACACGCGCTTGCGGACCCGCTCGGCCACCCCACTCAGCTCGGGACGACCAGCGGCTCCTGCGGGCAGGTCGGGTAGGAGGATCACGAACTCCTCGCCGCCGAACCGTCCGACGAGGTCCTGTTCGCGCACCCCGGCCCGCAGCTCGGTGGCGACGGCGGCGAGCACGTCGTCGCCGGCAAGATGACCGTGCGCGTCATTGACCGCCTTGAAGTGGTCGAGGTCGAGGATCAGCACGCCGGCGGCACCGCCGGAGCGCTGCACCCGCCGGGCCGTGCGCACGGCCTGGAGCTGCCATGCCGCGGCGTTGAGCAACCCGGTCTTCGCATCGGTTCTCGCCACCTTCTCGAGCTCGCGGACCTGCACGGCGCGATGCAGCACGAGCACGGGCGGCAGCACGAGCACGACGAATACCGAAGTGGAGCCCAGTGCAACGGCGGCGAGCGCACCCATGCAGAGGGTGGCGACCTCGAGCGCGTTGTCGTCCCAGCTGCCGAAGAGCTCGTGTGGGACGGCGTGCGGCTTGCTCAGCGCGACCGCCACCGCGACGAGCACGGTGTTGACCGTGGCGTAGAGCAGCACGGCGAGCCCGATGCCGAGGACGCCCACGACGTCGGCAGTGCCGGTGGGCGGGCCGCCGGTGCGCTGCACGACCGCGTGCGCGACGCTGGCCGCGAGGATGACGGTGGCCGTCGTGTAGACGTGCCGGAACAGTGGCACCTTCGCCGGCCGCCACACCCGGTGCCACAGGTGCACGTACACCGCGACGATCACGACAGCGGCCAACACGGGGGGAAGCAGCACGGCGGCTGCGAAGGTCCAGACAGAGCTGAGGTCGAAGTAGGTCACGGCGGTGCGCCGTCGGATCCGTTCGATGCCGGCGGCCAGCTCGGTGTGCACGACGCTGAGCAGGATCAGGAACGCAGCAAGCACGATGGGCCCCGAGTCCGGGACGGTGGCCCTGGCGGCGACGAGCGCGACGGCCGCGATCTCTACAGCGAGCGCCATGACGATAGCGCGGGCCGGGAGCCGCCACAGTGCCCAGCCATCCGGTGGGGGTGACGGCTCGTTCACCACCGAAATCTCCTTAACCGCGCCATGTTTGTAGTCTTCAGGGCGAGATTAGTGAGCCAGGCATGGCATGTCAGTGGGGACACGGTCGCTCATCGGTGTAGACCTGCGCGACGACCCGGTCACTTACCGTCATGTTCGGAACTCTCCCGAGTGCACTTCCCTCATGACGAGCCGGAGGGCGGTGCGTCAGGCCCTCCGTCGCGATGACGACAGCGGGAATCAGCGAGTCCGCCGGCGCTCCCTGGTTCGCCCGCTGCCACGCCACGGCTCCGCCGAGCGAGAGCAACGCCCCCGCCGCACCGCTCATCGCGACGGCGGTGGCCGGGCTCCACATGTCGGCGAGCAGTCCGCCGAGGAACACGGCCGCACCCTGCGCCGCGATGATCCCGGACGCCGCCACACCGATCGCCCGACCGCGCCCGATGTCCGGAGTCGCCCGGACGAAGCTCGCCTGGGTCTGCAACAGGTAGGCGGTCGCGAGCATCCCGGAGATCCCCCACAGCACGAGGGTGAGCGGGATGCCCGGGCGAAAGATGCACGCCATCAGCGGCAGGCCGGCACCGACAGCGAGCACCCCGACGAGGCGCGCCCGCAGCTGCGCGGGGACGAACCGTACGAACAGCCAGGCTCCGATCACACTGCCGAGCGGGTCGGCCGCCATCAGCAGCCCGACGACCGCGGGACCGGCGCCGAGCTGGTCGGCGTAGGGAGCCGCGAGCGCTTCGGGCACGACGTAGGCGCCGACGAGCCACGCGAGGAACACCAGCGCGCGCCGTCGGGGATCGGCAGCGATCTCGGCCAGCGCGGCGATGACGCCGCCGACCCCTCCTACCGGGGCGTCCGCGCCGTCGGTCGCACCGGGTCGAGGCCGGCAGCTGACCCCGCCCCGCAGGAGCGCGGCGGACAGCACGAACGTCAGTGCGTTTCCCACCAACGCGAGCGAGGGGGTGATGGCGGCAACGATCAACCCACCGCTGGCGAACCCCACCAGCTGCGCCATCTGGTTGGTGATCTGGCGGACGGCGAGTCCCCGCTCGTAGAGCTCGCCAGGCAGCACCTCGGGCAGGAGCGCGCCCTGGGCCGCAGTATGCGGGGAGCTCAGGAGCACGACGACGACGAGCAGGGCGCACAGCACCCAGAGCGGCAACTGCGGGATCGCCATGGCCCCGACGAGGACGGCTCTGGTGACGTCGGAGGCGATCATGACCTCCCGGCGGGGGTACCGGTCGGCGAGCCCGGAGAGCAACACCCCACCGAGCAGGGCGGGAAGGAACGTCAGGGCGTAGGTGACGGCGGCCCAGAGCGCGGACCCGGTGCGCCCGTAGACCAGCACGGCGAGTGCGACCCGCGCCAGCTGGTCGCCGGCCACGGAGAACAGCTCCGCTGCCCAGATGACCCGGAACTCCGGGACCCTGAAGACCGCTCCCAACTCACTACTCGCCATCTGGTCGTTCCCTTCTCGACCCCACCGGTACGTCCGCCCGAACCCGTGGAGAACCGAGCGTAGGAAGCCGTGCGCGCGGGGTCATCATGGATATCGGGATGTCCCTCGAACGAGACACATGGCGACTAGAGCCTCTTCCGGCCTGACGACGCGACCGACCGCCGGCGCGTGCCCGGCAGCGGACAACAGCACGTGTCAGCCGGCGACGTGCACGCCGTGCCCGGCCGCACGCAGGGCCACCCGGAGCGACTCCGCGTGCGCGTCCTGCACGGCGCCGTCGACGCTGGTCGCGGCGTTGGCGAAATCGAAGGCGGCCATCGTCCAGGCCGGGAAGACGTGCAGGTGCAGGTGGGGCACCTCGAAGCCGGCGACGAGCAAGCCGACCCGGGGCGGCTGCCAGACAGCGCGCACGGCCTCGCCGACCGCGTGCGAGACGACGGTGAGATGCGCGATCAGGCCGACGTCGGCGTCGACCCACTGGTCAAGCTCCGCGCGCGGCACGACCAGCGTGTGGCCCGGGCCGAGTGGGTTGATCGACAGGAAGGCGACGGCGCGGTCGTCGGACCAGACGAACCGCCCGGGCAGCTCGCCGCTGATGATCTTCGTGAACACGGTGCTCATTTCCGGTGACCCTAGCGCCCAGCCGGACGATCCCGACCAGCACCATCGCTCGCCGCGACCGCCGGCCGCGAGGCTCACCACGTTCCTCGCGGCCCCACGGAACGCCGTCGCAGTCGGCAGGCGGTCGAGATACCCCGGTAATCTTCCCGAGCGGGCCGAACCCGCAGGACCGCAGGGCATCAGCTCGCCGCGGCCGAGCAGCGACGGGACGAGGCACGGGAGGACCGCATGCGGCCGTGGCCAGGGCACGCCTATCCCCTGGGAGCCACCTATGACGGCTCCGGCACGAACTTCGCGATCTTCTCCGAGGTCGCTGATCGGGTGGAGCTGTGCCTGTTCAGCCAGCGCGGCAAGGAGACCCGGGTTCCACTCACCGAGGTCGACGGCTTCGTCTGGCACGGCTACCTGCCGACCGTGGAGCCCGGCCAGCGCTACGGCTACCGCATGCACGGACCGCACGACCCGACCTCGGGGCTGCGCTGCAACCCGAACAAGCTGCTCATCGACCCGTACGCGAAGGCCGTGGACGGTCCGGTGCGCTGGGACGAGGCCGTGTTCGGGTATCCGTTCGGCGATCCGGAAGGGCGCAGCGACACCGACTCGGCGCCGTTCGTACCGAAGTCGGTAGTGATCAACCCGTTCTTCGACTGGGACTCCGACCGCGCACCCAAGACCCCCTACAACGAGAGCGTCATCTACGAAGCGCATGTCAGGGGTCTCACGATCGCGCACCCGGAGATCCCCGAGCCGCTGCGCGGCACCTATACCGGGCTCGCGCACCCGCTGATGATCGAGCACCTGCGCACCCTCGGTGTCACGGCCGTAGAGCTGATGCCGGTCCACGAGTTCATCACCGACCACCACCTCGCCGAGCGCGGACTCGCCAACTACTGGGGCTACAACACCATCGCCTACCTCGCCCCGCACCACGCCTACGCGATGGCAGGAGGCCGGCCGGGCAGCCAGGTGCAGGAGTTCAAGGCGATGGTCCGCGACCTGCACGAGGCCGGGATCGAGGTGATCCTCGACGTCGTCTACAACCACACCGCCGAGGGCAACGACCGGGGCCCGACGCTGTCCCTGCGCGGCATCGACAACCACGCCTATTACCGCCTCATGGAGGACGACCCGCGGTACTACATGGACTACACCGGCACCGGCAACTCGCTCAACGTGCGCAACCCGCACACCCTGCAGCTGATCATGGACTCGTTGCGGTACTGGGTCACGGAGATGCACGTGGACGGGTTCCGTTTCGACCTCGCCTCCACTTTGGCCCGCGAGTTCTACGACGTCGACCGGCTGTCGGTGTTCTTCGACCTCGTGCAGCAGGACCCGGTGATCAGCCAGGCCAAGCTCATCGCGGAGCCGTGGGACGTCGGGCCCGGGGGCTACCAGGTGGGCAACTTCCCGCCGCTGTGGTCGGAGTGGAACGGCAAGTACCGCGACACGGTGCGCGACTTCTGGCGCGGTGAGCCCGGCACGCTGGGCGAGTTCGCCGCGCGCCTCACCGGCAGCTCCGACCTCTACCAAACCGACGGTCGCCGACCCTACGCGTCGATCAACTTCGTCACGGCGCACGACGGGTTCACCCTCGCCGACCTGGTCTCCTACGACGAGAAGCACAACGAGGACAACGGGGAGGGCAACAACGACGGCGAGAACCACAACCGGTCGTGGAACTGCGGCGTCGAGGGCCCCACCGACGACGACGCGGTGCTGGCACTGCGGGCCCGCCAACAGCGCAACGTCATCGCCACGCTGCTGGTCAGCCAGGGCGTGCCGATGTTGCTGCACGGCGACGAGCTGGGCCGCACCCAGGGCGGCAACAACAACGTGTACTGCCAGGACAGCCCGACCTCCTGGGTGGACTGGTCGCTGGCCGCCAAGTTCACCGGGCTGGTCGAGTTCACCGCCGGGGTGGTGGCACTGCGGCACGCACACCCGGTGTTCCGACGTCGCCGCTTCTTCGTCGGCCGCCCGATCGCTCCACGGCGCCGCGACAGCCTGGCCGACATCACCTGGTTCGCGCCGTCGGGCGTGGAGATGACCGAGCAGGACTGGGACTCCAGCTTCGGCAAGTGCGTCACGGTGTTCCTCAACGGCGAGGGCATCCTCGACATCGACACGCGCGGCGAGCGCGTCACCGACGACTCCTTCGTGATCTGCCTCAACGCCCACGCCGAGGACATCGACCTCACTCTGCCCGGACCGGAGTACGGCTCGCGGTGGGCGGTCGTCGTCGACACGGCGGCCGGCGAGGTGCTCACCCTGTCCACCGCGCCGGGCATGGTGGCGGCCGAGCCGCCCACCGTCGGGGCCGGCACCGTGCACACGGTGCCGGCGCGCTCGTTGCAGGTGCTGCAGCGCACGGAGATGACCTGATCGTGAGCCGGCCCAGCTCGACCTACCGCGTGCAGCTCTCTCGGGACACGACGTTCGCCGACACCGTCGGGCTGCTGCCCTACCTCGACGCGCTCGGCGTCGGGGCGCTGTACGCCTCACCGCTGCTGGAGTCCGGCACCGGCTCCAACCACGGCTACGACGTGGTCGACCCCACGCGGGTGTCATCTGAGCGGGGCGGCGAGCAGGGCCGTCGCACGCTGGTGGCCGCGCTACGCGAGCGGGATCTGCAGATCGTGGTGGACCTCGTGCCCAACCACGTCGGCATCGCGCTGCCGAAGGTCAATCCATGGTGGTGGGACGTGCTCACCCACGGCCGCGGCTCACCGTACGCCTCGTACTTCGACATCGACTGGGAGGCGGGCCCGGTACTGCTCCCGATCCTCGACGCCGACGAGACGACGGCGCTCACCGAGCTCGTCGTGTCCGAGGACCGCACGGAGCTGCGCTACGCCGAGCACGCCTTCCCGGTCGCGCCGGAAACGGGTGCCACAGGCACCCCGCAGGAGGTGCACGACCGCCAGCACTACCGGCTCGTGTCCTGGAGACGCGGCGCGGCGGAGCTGACCTACCGGCGGTTCTTCGACGTATCCACCCTCGCCGCGGTGCGGGTGGAAGACCCAGCGATCTTCGCGGCCACCCACCGCGAGCTGCTGCGTTGGGTGGCGCAGGGCGAGGTCGACGGGATCCGCGTCGACCACCCCGACGGCCTGTCCGATCCCGGCGGCTACCTGCACCGGCTGCGCGCGGCGATCGGCCCCGACCGGTGGCTGCTGGTGGAGAAGATCCTCGGCGTCGGCGAGGACCTCCCCGCCTCGTGGCCGGTGGACGGCACGTCCGGCTACGAGGCGCTGCGCGAGATCCAGGGCGTGTTCCTCGACCCGGACGGGGCCGGGCTGCTCACCCAGCTCGCCGCCGAGCACACCGGTCGCAAGGAGGCGCTGCACGCGGTCGAGCACGCGGCGCGGCGCGAAGTAGCCCACACAATCCTGGCCGCCGACGTTAACAGAGCAGCTCGTGCGTGGAAACCGTCGCCAGAACAACGTTATCCGCGCACGAGTGTCGAAGACGCTGTTGTCGAGCTGCTGTGCGGGTTCCCGGTGTACCGCTCGTATCTCCCCGAGGGGCGCTCCGCGCTCGACACCGCCGTCTCGGTGGCCCGCACCCACCGCCCCGACCTCGCCGAGGTGCTCACCGCGATCCACGCCGCAATGCTCGCCGAGCCGCACGGCGAACTGGCCACCCGCGTCCAGCAGACCTCGGGCATGGTGATGGCCAAGGGCGTGGAGGACACCGCCTTCTACCGATGGAACCGCTTCGTGGCGCTCAACGAGGTGGGTGGTGACCCGTCGCGCTTCGGGGTGTCACCGCCGGAGTTCCACGCCGCGTTGGCCGCTCGCGAGGCGTCCTGGCCCGCCACCATGACCACCCTGTCCACCCACGACACCAAGCGCTCCGAGGACGTCCGCGCCCGGCTCGCGGTGCTGGCGAGATCCCCGGCGAGTGGGCCCGGACCATGCCTCGATGGGCTGCAGCGCACCCGTTGCCCGACCGGTCCCTCGAGCTGCTGGCCTGGCAGTGCCTGGTCGGGGCCTGGCCGATCCCCGCCGAGCGGTTCGCCGCCTACCTGGGCAAGGCGGCCAAGGAGGCCAAGCTCGTCACCAGCCACGTGGACGCGGCGCCCGAGGTCGACGCGGCGATCGCCGGATGGTCCGGGCAGGTGCTGGCCGACGACGCGGTGCGGCACGAGATCGAGGAGTTCGTGGCGCGGATAAGTGGGCCGGGCTGGTCGAACTCGCTGGGCCAGAAGCTGCTGCAGATCGCCGGTCCGGGGGTGCCGGACGTGTACCAGGGCACGGAGCTGTTCGAGTACTCGCTGGTCGACCCGGACAACCGACGGCCCGTCGACTGGGCGGCCCGCAGCGACCTGCTGGCCCGGCTCGACGACGGGTGGCTGCCGGACGTGGACGCTTCGGGGGCGGCGAAGCTGCTGGTCACCGCGAGCGCACTGCGGCTACGCCGCTTCCGTCCCGAGGTGTTCGCCGGCTACCGGGCGCTACCCGCCGAGGGTTTCGCTGCGCGCCACGCCGTGGCGTTCGCGCGAGGGGCGTCGATGTCGGGCCCCGGCCGGACGGTCTCGCCCGCGCTGGTCGCGGTGGCCACCCGGCTGCCGGTCGGGCTGGCGGCAAGTGGCGGCTGGGGCGACACCGTGCTCCCGCTGCCCGGCGGCGCCACCGACTGGTGCGACATGATCACCGGCGAACCGGTGTCCGGCGCCACGCCCCGGCTGGCCACGTTGCTGCACCGCTACCCGGTCGCCCTACTGGTGCGTCCCGCCTAGTGCAGCGCCTGATGATCCCCATCGGGGTACGAGCCCGCGGCTGTGGAGGTCGATGGAGTCGATTACGGGTCCTCGCGGGAGGATCGCGTTGTGACTGACTTCGTTGTGTGGGCACCTCTGCGGGACCGGGTCCGGGTGCTGGTCGACGGGGCGGCGCACCCGATGAGCCGCGACGGTGGTGGCTGGTGGCACGCGAGCGTCGCCGAGGCCGGTCCCGGCACCGCGTATGCCTTCCTGCTCGACGACGACGAGACCCCGCTGCCCGATCCGCGCTCACGCTGGCAGCCCACCGGGGTGCACGGCGCGTCGCGCGTCTACGACGAGAACGGCTTCGAATGGACCGACCGTTCCTGGACAGGTCGGCAGCTGCCCGGCAGCGTGCTCTACGAGCTGCACATCGGCACGTTCACCCCCGGTGGAACGTTCGACGCCGCCGTCGAGCGGCTCGACCATCTCGCGGCCCTCGGCGTCGATCTCGTCGCGGTGCTGCCGGTCAACGCCGTGGACAGCCCCCGCAACTGGGGTTACGACGGCGTCGGCTGGTATGCGGTCACGGAGAACTACGGCGGACCGGACGCCTTCAAGCGGTTCGTCGACGCCTGCCACGCCCACGGCCTCGCAGTGGTGCTCGACGTCGTCTACAACCATCTCGGACCCTCCGGGGCGTACCTCGACCGGTTCGGCCCGTACTTCGCGGGCAGCACCATCTGGGGCCCGTCGCTGAACCTCGACGGGCCGCACTCCGGGCCGGTACGCCGCTACGTGATCGACAACGCGCTCCGGTGGCTGCGCGAGTTCCACGTCGACGGCCTGCGCCTCGACGCCGTGCACGCCCTGCACGACGAGGGTGCCACGCACCTGCTGGAGCAGCTCGCGATCGAGGTGGAGGGGCTGTCCACGCACGTCGGACGGCCGCTGAGCCTCATCGCCGAGTCCGACCTCAACGATCCACGGCTGGTCACCGCGCGCGAGGGCGGCGGCTACGGCCTGCATGCACAGTGGTGTGACGACATCCACCACACCCTGCACAGCACGCTCACCGGGGAGTCCCAGGGCTACTACGCCGACTTCGCCGCCGCCGGGCTCACCGGGCTCGCGCACGTGTTCTGCCGGGCGTTCCTACACGAGGGCACCTGGTCGAGCTTCCGACAGCGCAACCACGGCGCCCCCGTGGACAACAGGCGCATCCCCGGGCACCGTTTCCTGGCCTACCTGCAGAACCACGACCAGATCGGCAACCGGGCCACCGGTGACCGGCTCACCCAGACCCTCTCCCCCGGCCAGCTCGCCTGCGGCGCGGCGCTGGTGTTCGGCTCGCCGTTCACCCCGATGCTGTTCATGGGCGAGGAGTGGGGTGCGCGCACGCCGTGGCAGTTCTTCTCGTACTTCCCTGACGAGACACTGCGCACCGTCATCCGGGAAGGGCGCATCGCGGAGTTCGCCGAGCATGGCTGGGGGCAGGCCGAGGTGCCCGATCCGAGCGCCGAGACCACGTTCCTGGACTCGAAACTCGACTGGGACGAGCCGACCCAGGAGCCGCACGCCACCCTGCTGCGCGTACACCAGGAGCTGATCGCGCTACGGCGGGCGTGGCCGGAACTGTCGGACCCGTGGCTGGACGAGGTGGAGGTCGACGTCGACGACGACGCCCGGACGGTCGTGCTGCATCGCGGGCGGCTCCGGGTGGTGTGCAACCTCGGCGGCGAACCCGTAACGCTCGCACTGGGCCTGCCGATCGATCGGATCCTGCTGGCCTCGGAGCCGGTGCAGGGCCACGAGGACGAGCTGAGCCTGCCCGCGGAGGCGTTCGCGATCGTGACGCTGAGCCGCAGGAGCCGGTAAGCACGCCGCTCGTCAGTTCTCCTGTTTGTCGGGTCCGGCCTGGTCGCGCGCGACGGCGTCGATGATCTGTAGGAACTGGCGCTCGTCGAGGGTGGCCCGGGTTGCCCCGACCCCGTCCAGGGACTCGATGGTGGTGAACTGCTCGACGTTGTCGGCGGTGATCGTCCCACCGTAGATGATCTCGCTCCGGCCGGCCCCGAGCTGGCTCAGGCGCTCCTTCAACCGCGTGACGACGTCCGCCACGTGTCCGGCATCCGCCGGTGCGTCGGCACCGACCGCCCAGCTGGGTTCGTACACGATCAGCACCGGGTGGGTATCGAGATCTGTGGCGGCCAGCCCGCGGGTCAGGCGCTGCTGCGCCTCGGAGGCGGCCGTCGTCGTGGGCTCGTCCTCCCCCACGAACAGCACCGGTGTCAGTCCCGCGGCTGCCGCCGCAGGTACTTTCTTGGCGATCTGTTCATCGGTCTCCCCGGTGGTGCGCCGTTCGCTGTGTCCGATGAGCACGTAGTCGACCAGGCCGCTGAGCATGGTCGGCGACACCTCGCCGGTGTGGGGTCCTGCGGCCTTCCAGTGGCAGTCCTGCGCGCCCAGCCGCAACAGGCGCCGATCCATGACCTCGGCAAAGGCCAGCAGCGACGGGAAGGGCGGACACAGATCACCGTGGGCAGCCTGCGGGCACCGTTGTCGCGCCCCAGCAAGCCCCGCTGCACCGCCGTGACGATCGACACCGCCTGCGGGGTCGTCGGGTACATCTTCCAGTTCGCGAGGACATACCTCATCTGTACGTCGGCGCGAGGACCGGCTCGAGTGCTACCCAGCGCCGCTCGATGTCCGCGGTGCGCACGGCATCGAAGACGCTCGTCGCTCCTACGCTACGACGACCAACCGCCCCGCACAGTCGGCCCACGGTCCCACGTCGGTCTCTGGGCGTTGCTGGTCCGGCCCGACGGCTTCGTCGCCTGGCGCAGCGCCGCAGCATCGCCCGATGCCGCCGCCGAGCTCGAACAGACCCTCCACATGATCCTGGCTCGCTGACCACCGCCCGGACCATCCCATCTGACGGTCTTCAACCGCGGGCAGCCGGTCGACCTGGTCACCAGCCCTACCGAAGTACCGTCAGGTGCTCCGCGTTCGTGCCGGATGACCACCCACCGGGCGGGTTGTGGCACGTCGCTACGGCGTGGCCAGCGGATAGTCGTACTCGTGACGTGTACGACGGGAAGGAAAGCAAGGATGGCTGACAAGGAGCTTGCCGACAGGATCGCTGCGGCCGTGGAAGATGCCGAGGTGACCTCGGATGACGAGCTGGACTGGAAGCGACACCAAGACCCAGCGAAGAACCCGGCGGCGGTTTACAGCGTACACATTCCGGTGGATCGGATCGAGGAACTGCGCCGGTTGGCGGAAGACCGGGGTGTCCCACCCACCGCGCTGATCCGTACCTGGGTGCTGGCTCAGCTCGACGCGGCGCGCAGCCCCGAGGACTATGCACGACGCTAGGAACATGACGTGCAGGCCACAGCAGAGCACTTGCGGAGGTTGCTCGATGAGCGCCCCGGCGCTCCTTGGACCAACGTCTCCTGACGCAGGGACGTTGCTCACGCTGGCGGTCAGCAGCCAAGGCTGTGGTGAGCGAGGCCGACGGCAGCGGCAACAGTGGCGATGCTCCCCGGCCTGCTCGCCTGCGGCGCTGGTGCTCAGCTCACCGTGCGGCACCAGTCGGAAGGCACGGACGAGCCGTGGCGCTGCTGGCTGTCACCGCTTGTGCGGCAGGACGAACTCGGTCATGTCGATCGTGACCGGCCACGGAGCGGTGAACTCGCCCGCCTTGCCCGGGCCGAGCTCGACGTCGAGGACGTAGCTGCCGTTCGCGGAGTCGAGCCGGTGGGCGAGCAGACGCGGGCCGTCGTCGATGCGCCAGAAGTACGGGATGCCCTGCTCGGCGTAGACGGCGAGCTTGGTGATGCGGTCCAGGGTGACCGAGCCGGGCGACACCACCTCCACTACCAGCAGGACACCACCGGGGTCGTAGCCGTTGTCGTGGAAGAACGCGTCGCGGTACACGACGACCAGATCGGGCACGTAGAGCCGGCGGAGCCCGACGTGCACGCCGACGTTCGGCAGGATGTACACCTCGTCCGGTGCCCTGGCCGACAGCACCTGATCGCAGCGGCGGACTTCCCAGCTGTGGTCGATGCCCGGCGGTGGGACCACATGCACCACCCCGTCATGCAGCTCGCGGCGCAGGCCGTCGTCCGGCTCGTAGTCGAGGTCGGCGGCGGTGCGCAGCCCGATCATGGGCACTGCGGTCACGGACTACCTCCTCCCGGCCGAGCCGATCGTACTACCGGCGCGAGGAAGCCGATCAGAGCAGGCCGAGGGCCTGTACCGCGGCGCGCTCCTCGACCAGCTCGGCGACCGAGGCGTCGATCCGCTCCCGGGAGAAGTCGTTGATCTCCAAGCCCTGGACGATCTCCCATTTCCCGTCCCTCGACGTCACCGGGAACGAGGAGATGACGCCCTCGACCACGCCGTAGGAGCCGTCGGACACGACGGCAGCCGAGGTCCAGTCGCCGGCGGGGGTGCCGTTGACCCAGTCGTAGACGTGGTCGATCGCCGCGTTGGCCGCCGACGCCGCCGACGACGCCCCACGCGCCTCGATGACCGCCGCGCCGCGCGTGGCCACCGTCGGGATGAAGGTGCCGCGCAGCCACGCCTCCTCCACCTGCTCCGCGGCGCTCTTGCCGCCCACCTCGGCGTGGTAGAGGTCGGGGTACTGGGTGGCGGAGTGGTTGCCCCAGATCGTCATCCTCGTGATCTCATCGAGGGTGACGCCGAGCTTGCCTGCCAGCTGGGAGAGCGCGCGGTTGTGGTCCAGGCGCGTCATCGCGGTGAAGCGCTCAGCCGGCACGTCCGGAGCGGCAGCCTGGGCGATCAGCGCGTTGGTGTTGGCCGGGTTGCCGACCACGAGGACGCGGACGTCGGCGGCGGCGCCGGCGTTGATGGCCCGGCCCTGTGGGGCGAAGATGCCGCCGTTGGCCTCCAGCAGGTCGCCACGCTCCATACCTTTCGTGCGCGGGCGGGCGCCGACCAGCAGCGCGACGTTGGTGCCATCGAACGCCACGGTGGCGTCGTCGGTGATGTCAATGCCCGACAAGAGCCCGAACGCGCAGTCGTCAAGCTCCATCGCGATGCCCTCGGCGGCCTGCACCGCCGCCGTGATCTCGAGCAGGCGCAGCCGGACCGGGGTGTCCGGGCCGAGCAGCTGCCCGGAGGCGATTCGGAACAACAGTGCGTAACCGATCTGGCCGGCGGCTCCGGTGACGGTGACGATGACGGGTGGGGGCGACGCAGACACAGGCGGCAGGCTAGCCCTCTACGCTGATCCACGTGGCCGCAGCCGTCGATCCCGGCGCCACCCCGACCGCCGCGCGCGCCCTCGCGCCCGACCTCGCCCGCGGCGGCATGCTGCTGCTCATCGCGCTGGCCAACGTGCACCTGTATCTGTACGGGCGCTCGCTCGGGGTGCGTGGCTACCCGCGCGAGGTCGAGGGCGTGGACCGGGTGGTCACCGTGGTGCAGCTGATGCTCGTCGACGGGCGGGCGTATCCACTGTTCGGGCTGCTGTTCGGGTACGGGATCGTGCAGCTCACACGGCGGCGGGCCGCGGTCGGGCTACCCGCGACGGCCGTCACGAGGCTGGTCCGACAACGCGGCATGTGGCTGGTCGCGATCGGCCTCGTGCACGGTCTGCTGCTGTGGTCGGGTGACATCGTCGGAGCCTACGGACTGCTGGCGGTGCTGCTGGCCGGGCTGCTGGTACGGGGGTCCGACCGCGGGCTGCTCGTGACGGCGGGCAGCGGGGTGTTGCTCATCACGCTGCTCTACTCCGGCTCCGGCGTCGCACTGCCGGATGACCCGCAGGCCTTCCTGACATCGGTGATCATCTCCGATCCCGTGGAGGCCGCCCAGGCCAGAGCCGTCGAGTGGGCCGGCCTCGGCCTGCTCGTGCAGACGATCGGGGTGTTCGCGGCGGTGGCGCTCGGCGCGTGGGCCGCGCGACGACGGCTCCTCGACGAGCCGCAGCGGCACCGGCGGCTGCTGCGGTGGGTGGCCGTAGTCGGGCTCGCGGCGGCGGTGCTGGGCGGGCTGCCGATCGCTCTGATAGCTGCGCAGGTGTGGACCTCACCGTCGCTGGTCGCGGCGCTGCTCAGCGGGTCGCTGCACGCCCTGAGCGGATACGCGGGCGGTCTGGGCTACGCCGCGCTCTTCGGGCTGCTGGCGATCCGGCTCGCCCGCGACCCGGGACCGGTCACCCGCGCCGTGGCGGCGTGCGGGCAGCGCTCCCTGTCGTGCTACCTCGCGCAGTCGGTGGCGTTCGTGCCGCTGCTCCCGGCGTGGACACTCGGGCTGGGCGCCGACGCGCGCCTGTGGCAGGCGGCGCTGGTCGGCGTCGGAGCCTGGGCGGTGATCCTGGTGGTCGCCGCGGCCTCGGACCGCGCCAGCTACCGCGGCCCGGCCGAGCTGCTGCTGCGGCGGCTGACCTACGGCCCCCGCCGCGCGCGCCAGCCTCTCTGACGTCCCGTAGCGGCACCAATCGAGACAGAGCCGGCGACCCGGCCGCTGTCCGATGAGATGCCCGTCCCAGCTGAACCTCGGCGGGTGACGATCTGTCGACTGTGCATGCGGCGGCAGTCCTACCGTCTCCACTTGTGATCGGATACCCATTTGTCGTCGTCGCGGTGCCGGCATGACGGCTCTCCCAGCCCCGTCCCCGGCTCTGGCGGAATCCCTCGCCAGACAGCGTGACCTGGTCGAGCGTGTGCTCGCCGAGCACCTCGATAAAGGCAGCGTGTGGGCACGAGCGGTCCCCGACGCGGTGACACCCGCGCCGGACAAGGGCCAGCGGTGACTCCGGTAGTCAGTTCACGCGGACGAGCACAGTGACCCGTGCGCCGAGAGCCGCAGGACCGGGCTGGAGGTGGATGATCTCGGCTACCGACTATCGCGACCATGTCGTCACCGAAGCGGGGTTCGAAGCCGGTTTGGCAGCCGGTTTCGGCCAGTTTCCCGCAGTGTGTGGCCACACCGTGATCGTCTGCTCGCTGTACGAGACACCCGGACTCGTCTGCCCGGACTGCCGCAAGCACCTGACCGAGACACCCGAGAAACCGCGGCACCGGCTACGCAGGACGTGGTGGCGCTGGGGACGCGCCTAATCCCCGTCGCGCATGATCGCTGCGCGCATTGACCAAGGAGAAAAGCTGCCTGCACTAAAGTGCGGCCGCTGCGCGCTTCCGCGCGAAGCGGCTGAGGGGCGGAGCCGGTGGAGAGGACCTGGGATGGAGAAAGCGGCTGTGGAGAAGCGGTTCTGTGTGGGGTGTCGGGTCACGGTGTTGTCCCGCTACAACCCCGATCCAGTGTGCTCGGGGTGCGTGCGGGCCGCCCGGGAGGCGAGCGGGATCGTGCCGACCTGGGTGTGGGACTCGGCCCCGCTGCGGGCGGCACTGGCCCGGGTGGACCTCGCGGCGTTCGCCGCTTTCGTGCGGCGCGCCTCGCGGCTGTCGCTGGCGGAGCTGGGCGCCCTGGTGGGAGAGGGCTGGTCGAAGTCGCTGATGTCGCTGATCGAGCGGGGATCGCGCGACACCCTGTACGACCTTCGCAAGCTGCTGGCCTTCGTCGACGCGGTGGGCATGCCCCGCACGGCGCTGGTGCCGCTGCTTCTCGGCGATCCGGATGCCACACTGGAGGCCGAGGAGATCGCCGCCCTGTGGGGAGTGGATACGGTGGAGCTGAGTCGACGAGGGTTCTCCACGATGAGCGCCGGGCTGGTCACGGCGGCCGTCGTGCCTGCCGTCTTGCCGGTACCGGAGCGGGTGGACCGGGCACATGTGCGGTATCTGCAGGCGGCCCTGGTCCGGGTGCGTGATCAGGACGACGTCGTCGGAGGCTGTGGTGTGCTGCCGCAGTGCCTGCGGCTGTTCACCCGGGCCCGCCGGATGCTCGATGAGAGCGACTACTCCGCGGCCGTCGGCCAGCAGCTGCTGGTCGTCACCACGGATCTGGGCATCAAGAGCGCATGGTCGGCCTACGACGCCGACGACCAGGGGCTGGCCCGCCGGCTCTACGAGCAGTCCGCGCTGTTGGCCGACAGCGCCGATGACAGCGCGCAGCGCGCCTACCTCTACGCCAACATGGTGCAACAGTCCACCTGCCTGGCGCGCCACACCGGCCGCAAGGACCTCGCCCGGGAGGCGCTGCGGTTCGCCGGGCGCGCTGAGGACGCCGCCCGTGCCGAGCCCTCCCCGGCGTTGCACGCGTTGATCGCGCTGCGGCGCTCCCTCGTGCACGCCCAACTGGGTGACGAGGCGGCCTTCCGCTCGGCCATCCTCACGGCCCGCCGTGCGCTCGACCGCGGCCCGCACGAGGCTGACAACATGGTGCGCACGAGGTTTGTCCGCCACTCGGAGATCACCGTCTACGAGGCACTGGGCACAGCCCGACTCGGCGCGATCGACCAGGCCATCCGGCTGCACGAGGCCGTCCTCGACGACACCACCCGATCCCCGCGCGACCAGGCGTACTTCCGGGCGATGCTGGCCGGAACCCTGATGGCGGCCGGGGACACCGAGCAAGCGGTCAGCCACGGCTCGATGATCCTGCCCGCGCCAGGCACACCACTAGCCTCGGCCCGAATGCTGCGGGAGCTACAGCCGGTCCGGGAGGCCGCGGCCGCGAGCGGCACCGCCGTGACGGCGGAGTTTTGCGAGAAGTTCGACGCGGCAGCCCGCACCCTCCACGCCGCGTGAGGCCGTGGCCAGCACCCGGACCTCTGACGTGCTGCTTGCGACGCCGCCCTGACCTTCAGGTGATCATTGGTTGACCGTTGCCCATGATGTGCCGTCCAGGGGCGGAAGAGCACCGAAGGTCTCGGCCGGGAGCCGGGTCAGTACGCCGTCGACGGGCGCCAACCAGCCCAGCCAGCGCCACGCGTCTGGCGAGGCCCCGAGCACTCGATGGTCGGGAACCGACCAGACCACGAGCTGTCGCTCGGGCAGCTGCTCTAGCTGCCACCCGATCTGCTCGCCGGTAGCGGCATCCCACACCCGCGCGGTCCCGTCCCCGCTGGTGGTGAGAATGCGGGCGGCATCCGGGCTGAACACCCCACCGACCACCGGTTCGGTGTGCCCGGTGAGGACGTACACGACCTCACCGGTAGCGGCATCCCACACCCGCGCGGTCCCGTC
>Ga0136634_10000119_pt1 | contig 38076 bp, 37 predicted proteins | sample AntDrymUQ8332106_2_FD_104654 | JGI IMG/M metagenome (GOLD analysis project Ga0136634, IMG submission 104654) | Polar desert sand microbial communities from Dry Valleys, Antarctica - metaG UQ833 (21.06) | ecosystem: Environmental > Terrestrial > Soil > Desert | place: Antarctica: Dry Valley... | reverse complement strand
CCCGCAATCCGGATATAGTATGGGTAGCAGTAATGGGGCACTTATTCGGACCCAGTGCAGAAAGAGGGGTATATAAAACAATCAATGGGGGAAAAACATGGAAGCGGACCCTGTTCGTTAATTCACAAACCGGGGCTTCTGATTTGGTAATGGAGCCAGGCAACCCGGGTATATTATATGCAGGTACATGGCGATTGATCAGAACTCCGTATAGTTTGGAAAGCGGAGGTGAAGGTAGTGGAATCTGGAAAAGTACAGACGCAGGTGAAACCTGGATCAATATCACAAATAAAAAAGGGTTGCCTAAGGGAACCTGGGGAATCGTAGGGGTAGCGGTTGCACCTTCTAATACTGATAAGGTCTATGCAATTATTGAGAACACCCATGGAGGAATGTATGTGAGCAATGATGCAGGCGAAAGCTGGACACTCAGCAGCAGCGACAATAATATCCGGCAACGTGCATGGTATTACACCAAGGTATTTGTTGATCCTAAAAATGAAAACCTTGTATATGCTCCTAATGTAGGGTTTATGCGTAGCCGTGATGGTGGTCGTACCTGGCAAACTGTTCCAACTCCTCACGGAGATCATCATGACTTATGGATTGACCCTGAAAATGGAAATCGTATGATTGTAGCAGATGATGGTGGCGGTCAGGTGAGTTTTGATGGTGGAGAAAACTGGAGCACTTACATGAACCAACCCACAGCCCAGATCTATCGTGTTTCTACTGATAATTCTTTTCCCTACAGGATTCTTGGGGCGCAACAAGACAATTCAACCATTCGCATCAAACACAGAACATATGGCGGCGGTGTCACGGATCGTGATTGGGAACCTACTGCAGGCAATGAAAGCGGATATGTAATAGCTGATCCCCAGAATCCAGATATAGTTTATGGAGGTAATTATGGAGGATATCTTTCACGACTGGACCATAAGACCGGTGAAGACCGTGCTATATCGGTATGGCCGGATAATCCGATAGGCGCCGGTTCCGATAAACTCCGATATCGTTTTCAATGGAATTTTCCGATCTTTTTTTCTCCACATAATCCGAAGCGATTGTATGCTGCCGGAAATACTTTGTTTGTATCAGAAAATGAAGGCCAAAGTTGGGATCAAATATCTCCGGATCTTACAACTAATGACAAATCAAAACAGGGTCCAAGTGGTGGGCCCATTACAAAGGATAACACATCCGTAGAATATTATTGCACCATCTTTACTGCAACAGAATCTCCACTGGAAAAAGATTTACTATGGACGGGTAGTGATGATGGATTGATTCATATCAGCAGGGATGCGGGCAAGAACTGGGAAAACGTAACTCCCAAAGACTGTCCGAAGTGGATCATGTGGAATAGTATTGAGGTAGATCCGTTTAAAAAAGGATCTGCATATATGGTGGGAACAAAATATAAGTCGGATGATTTTTCACCTTTCATTTACAAAACCGAGAACTACGGAAAATCCTGGAAGCTGATCGTAACCGGTATTCCACCGATGCATTTTACACGAGTAGTAAGGGCAGATAAAAAGCGCCCCGGTTTATTGTATGCCGGTACTGAATATGGAATGTATATCAGTTATAATGATGGCTCAAACTGGAAAAAATTCCAACTTAATTTACCAGAGGTTCCCATAACGGACCTGGCAATTAAAAATAATGATCTGATTGTGGCTACCCAGGGCCGGTCGTTCTATATTCTCGATGGCCTTAACGTGGTACAACAACTGAACCCTGATATTGTAAATAAGCCTATTCATGTATTTGATGCAGATACTGCCTTTCGTATGCAGGGTTTTCAGCTTAACAATATGGCAGCTACCGGGAGTAACCCCCCGAATGGTGCTGTCCTGAATTATTATGCAAGGGATGTAACCGATTCTACAAAAGCATCTATAACAATTTTTGATAAGGATCGTCAATTGATTAAAACTTTTTCTACTGATTCGATAAGAAATAAGATTGAGATTAATAAAGGAATGAATCAATTTGTTTGGGATTTGTTATATAGTCCAGGGGAACAAATTGACGGAATGATTATCTGGAATGGAATACCCGGTTCTATGAAGGCAATAGCTGGAACTTATTATGCGAAAATAAAAGTTGGAAAAGATTCTGTTGAAACTTCATTCTCCATTAAGGCAGATCCTAATTATAAAACTACACAGCAGGATTATGAAGCCCAATTTAGCTTTCTTAAGCAGGTAACGGATAAATTTAATGAGATACAAAAATCCATTATTCGTATCCAATCTATTCGAAAGCAGATCAATGATTTTGTGGGCAAACAGGAAAAGGATATGTCAAAGGAAGTAAAACAAATGGCCGATAGTATCAACACAAAGATTACATCGATAGAAGAAAATCTTTTTCAGACAAAAGCCAAAAGCAGCCAGGATGTATTGAACTACCCTATTAAATTAAATGATAAAATAAGTGGCGTTTTTAATACTGCCAACAGTGGTTATTTTACTCCCAGTAAACAGGTAAAAGAAGTATTTGCAATGCTATCCTCTGAGGCTGATAATGAATTAAACAAATTAAAAAAGATTATAGGAGAAGATCTTCCTAAATTAAATCAACTCATCAGGGAAAAAGCATTGCCTGTAATTAATGTAAAAAAGGATTGAAGTGTAATGAACAGTTCCAGAGAAAATAAAAGAATATTAAGGCATGGTGATAGTATATATTGTAAATATTTATGCAAGTCGCTGTCTATTATGATAATCTAACTTTCATCTGCTTTTTACTAGATCTTTTTTCACTACTTCAGCGTATAAATCCTATCCTGAAAACTAAGCTTTGGCACAGTTTTGTGCCTATAAGATGAGTCCGAATTGATCATTAAATCTACCCTTATGAAAAAGACCATCGCCGGTAATTTCTTTTTGATCTTTTTGTATTATTTATTACTTCAGATCATCATCCTGTTATAGGAATAATATGTGGAAGTAGTTAATCGCTGAGCAAGTCTGGTCTTCGTTGTGTTGTACGATGTAAAGATTGTTCATGACGCCATTCATCTACTTTTTTGGGATCGCCGCTAAGTAATATTTCCGGTACTTTCCAATCCCGGAAATCAGCAGGACGGGTAAAAACAGGTGGTGCTAATAAATTATCCTGAAAAGAATCCATCAATGCAGACGTCTCATCATTGAGTACACCCGGCAATAATCTGCCAATCGCATCTACAACCACAGCAGCTGCCAGTTCTCCACCGCTTAATACATAATCCCCTATAGAGATTTCTTTTGTGATAAAATGTTGTCTTATCCGATCATCAATTCCTTTGTAATGGCCGCAAATGATAAGAAGGTTTTGTTTTAATGATAACTGGTTGGCGATCTTTTGATCAAAGCGCTGCCCATCCGGTGTCATATAAATAATCTCATCATAAGGTACTTCCTTTGATAATGCCTCAATCGCATTTGCAAGAGGTTCGGGCATCATCACCATACCAGCTCCACCACCGAATTGATAATCGTCTACCTGGCCATGTTTATATGTAGTATAATCTCTCAAATTATAAACAGTCACCTGTAGTAATGCTTTCTCTTTCGCTCTTTTTAAAATAGAATGCGAGAAGGGGCTTTCGAGTAATTCCGGCAAAACAGTGATAATATCAATCTTCATCCCATACAACTTAGTACCGTAAAGATATATATTGAGATAACACTTTGCGTGGGGAATCAACTGCAATTAGCAGGAATAGCAAACTGAATAAATTTTAAGGAAAAACGCTTATGGCCTCGGAGTTACTTCGATCACACGGATCACACGCGATTCAGCCGGATGCTTTTGTTTATCAGGAAATTGTTGGGTATGACTTACAACTGGAACAAGTGATTTATCTGAAGCTATGAGCCACTCTTTTACAGGAGAAGGTACAAATACATTCAGCCATCTTAACCGGGGTAAAACTTTAATTGTTTTTGAAAACATATAATACTTCATAGCTAACAGGATTTAAAGGGTATCGGATTATCGATAACGTAAAAATGAGCATTCTATGATAAATGCTCTCCTCTGCTCACCCACGAATTGAAAAAGTAAGTGTTAACTATTAGGTATAGGGATTAATTTTCTGTAAAATCTTCTAAGTCCCTTCTTTGTTTTTTGGTTGGACGGCCAACTTTACTAAGTCGCTTACCTGTATGAAAGCTCGCGGCCTGAAATTGAAGGCGTTCCATTTCTTCAGCGGGAGTAATATCAATATAATAATTCGTGGCCTCAGCAAATTGTACACGGTTCTGTAATAAACCTACTACTTTAATCACCCATCGTTTCGCTTCTGTTTTCACTTCATATTCATCACCAGCATTAACTGTTTTTGATGCTTTCACCGAAACACCATTATGTTTTACTTTGCCATTGTCACATGCTACTGCAGCCAGGGTACGTGTTTTAAAAAGCCTGATAGCCCACAGGTACTTATCAATTCGAAGTTTTTCTTTATTGGGCATGCAGTGGTGAGTAGTTAGTCAGGAGCAATAAGTCAGGAGTCGTAGTCAGTTATTTTAGAAGAATTTACTCACTCCCGACTTACATCACTTATAATGAAAAATATTTATGAAAGAACGGAATCGTTTCTATTCCCTTATAAAAATTTACAAGATCAAATTTTTCATTGGGAGAATGCAAATTATCACTGTCCAAACCAAACCCCATAAATACAATCTTGATTCCTAATTCTTTTTCAAGAATTGAGCAAATTGGAATACTTCCACCTCCTCTTACAGGAACTGGCTTTTTTCCAAAAGTTGATTTGATGGCTTGTGCCGCGGCCCGGTAAGCATTTGAATCAATTGGTGTCATATAAGGTTCACCCCCGTGAAGCTCGAATGTTTTTACGGTAACACCCTGGGGAGCTATTTTTTGAAAATGTTCTAATAACATCGCTGTAATTTTTTTAGAGGATTGGTTGGGTACTAGTCTCGCTGAAATTTTTGCGAATGCTTTCGAAGGTAAAACGGTTTTCGAGCCTTCACCTGTGTATCCGCCCCAAATACCATTCAATTCTAACGTAGGGCGTATCCCTGTTCTTTCATTGGTTGTATATCCATACTCTCCCCACAGTTCATCCACGCCCAAATCGGTTTTATACGCCTGTTCGTCGTAGGGCGCTTCTGCCATTAATTTTCTTTCCTGTTCAGGAGATTCTGTTACATCATCATAAAAACCTGGTATGGTAATACGATTATTTTCATCATGGCAGGAGGCAATCATTTTTGCAAGAATAGTGATCGGGTTAGCCACAGCCCCGCCATAGACTCCGCTATGAAGGTCGCGATTGGCTCCTGTTACTTCTGCCTGTATATATGCCAGACCCCGAACGCCAATATCAATTGATGGATGTTCCATACTCAGCATCGATGTATCACTGATCAAAATAACGTCCGCCTTTAAAAGATCTTTGTGGTCAGCAACAAATTTTCCCAGGTTAGGTGAACCTATCTCTTCTTCACCTTCTATTAGAAATTTAATATTGCTGGCTAATGTATTAGTTTGAATAAGAATTTCTAATGCTTTTACGTGCATATAAAACTGGCCCTTATCATCTGCAGAGCCCCGTGCATAAATTTTACCATCCTTTATAATAGGTTCAAAAGGACCACTGTTCCAAAGTTCCAGCGGATCAGGTGGTTGAACATCATAATGACCATATACCAGGACCGTCGGTTTTGAAGGATCAATTATTTTTTCTCCATATACCACAGGATATCCCTCCGTTGAATAAATCATCACATTATCTGCACCCGCTTCCTGCAGTCGTTGCTGAACAGCTTCGGCGCATACATTCATATCGGTTTGGTGTTCGCTTTTTGCACTAATACTGGGAATTCTAAGTAAATCGAGTAACTCATTGAGAAAACGATCCTTGTTTTTTTCCTGGTATTCTTTCCATACTTGCATAACTCTTATATTTAATTTTACGGATAACGAATATAGTTCGTTTTAAGAATTCCATTCGAATCACAGTACATTCTCTTCTGAGATATTATTCAGAGCTTCTATGTTTTTTATCAGCCGATATATTTACAATGTCCCATTCTATTCTTTTTTCAAATGGGTGTTTCCTTACAGGGCAATCGTTCTTAAAACAAATGGGACATTGGAAATATTGACATCCATCTGAATGTACAAATAATTCCATGCTATTACTGAATTGTTCTTTAATCAGTTTTGATAATTCTTCAATTTCTACATGGGCCTCCTCAACATTTAAATACCAGGGAACAGTGAGGTGGCTGTCTACATGCAATCGTCCTCCATATTTAATCACTCTTAAATTGTGAAGATCAACCCAATTTTGTCGTCGGTTATTATTTAGTACGGTTATCATTTTTTCTAATAAGGTAGTGTCTGCTTCATCCATGATCCCGGCAATGGATTTACGAATAATCCGATATCCCGTGTAAATAATAATGAACGCAAATAATATGGCAATGGCTCCATCGAGCCATAAAATTTTAGTGTAATAAATAATAATAAGTCCGGTAATAATACCGAGCGTTGAAAAAGCATCAGAATGGAGGTGCCTTCCGCTGGCAATTAATGCCAGGGAATTATTCTTTTTGCCTTGCCGGATACTGATGATCCCAAAAATGAAATTAATGAAAGCAGTAATTGCTATTAGTAAAATGCCGTAGTCTAATTTTTGAATAGGCTGCCGATATATAAAATTATTCACGGCCTTAAATATGATAACAATGCCAGCCACTGCGATCAGGGTGCCTTCAATAGCCGCTGATAAAAATTCTGCCTTGCCATGGCCATATGGATGATTCTGATCACTGGGCTTCGATGCTATATATAAACTGAATAAACCAATAAAACCCGCGGCTACGTTGACAATGCTTTCAAGTGCATCAGTAAGTATAGAAATGGAATGGGTTAAAAAATAGGCAACACCTTTAATTGCTAATAATATGATTGCAATAAGAACAATCCATTTTTGTAGCTGTAGATTTTTTTGGGATAAGCTCAAATGATATCAATTGTTACAGGAAAGTTTAAAAACTTTGCCAGACAAAGATTTTAATAAGAAATAAAGAATTCTTTTTTCTGGAAGAATTAATATACTCTATAAATCTTGACATTAAATAACTCCGGATTCTATGTATTATAAGCTGGCCTCATACCGTTTTTGAACAAATTCCCAATCAATGAGTTTCCACCAGTTCTCAACATATTCGGGGCGACGGTTTTGGTACTTTAGATAGTAAGCGTGCTCCCAAACATCTAATCCCATTAGGGGTAAACCTTTTATTTCGGAAACATCCATCAAAGGATTATCCTGGTTGGGTGTAGAACCAATCTTCATTATTTTATCTGGGGTAAGAAAAAGCCAGGCCCATCCACTTCCAAACCGGGTTTTGGCTGCATCACTAAATTGCGTTTTAAATGATTCTAATGAGTTGAAGTCTTTTTCAAGGGCTTTCACTATGGAGGAAGAAGGTTTGCTTTCCACACCCGGCTTCATTGTTTTCCAGAACAATTCATGATTATAATGTCCCCCTGCATTGTTTCGCATTTTAGCTGAGTAGGTAGAAATTTTGGGAAGAATATCTTCGAGAGATTTACTCATATCTATCTTTTCAGCTAATGCTGCCTCCTTGAGATTTTTTGAATAAGTAGCTGCATGCTTACTATAATGGATTTCCATTGTAGTTGCATCTATAATAGGTTCTAGGGAATTATAATTATAAGGTAACGGAGTTTGATCGAATCCCGTTTTAAAGGGATTTACAGTGGCAATATGGGCAGCTGGAGTACAGGCAAATAAAGATTCCGGTATGAATGCAACGGTGCTAATTGCAAGTCCTGCTTTAGCTGTTTTTTTTATGAAGTCGCGGCGTTGATTATTGGCTGATTCTGACATGGTTCAATATTTAGCGTAAAGTTAATTTAATTGCTCTCGAGACAGTTTAGATTTAAAAGTCGACTGAATTTTTTTAAAAGCTCTAAAGTAAGACTCCTTATTAAAAAGTTGCGAATCGTGCATGGCTTTATATATTAGAAAAAATCCAACCGGTACAAGCACCATTGTAGCCATCCAAATTCCTGAAACCGGTTGTAAAACATCTTCCCGAACAAATTTTTTACCAAAATTGTTTAACAGGAAGAATATTACAAAAAATATTACAGCAAAAACAACAGGTGTTCCTATGCCTCCTTTCCGGACTATAGATCCTAATGGTGCTCCAATCAGGAACATCACCAGGACCGCAATAGACATGGTAAATTTACTATGCCATTCAATAAGATATAAACGTAATTCCTTTCTTTGATTATTAAAGTCCGTCGCTGACATTTCAATCGCACTTTTTAAGGAATTCGATTGTGATATACTCTGTTCTTTTACAATTTTTTTTGCACTATCGGGTAAAATACTTAAAAATACTTTAGCTGTAGTTTTTGGAACAGATGTGTTTGTCCATCCGCTATCTAAATATTTACTAAAATCGAGATAAGTCTGTATATCATTTTTTGTTCGATCTTCAAACTGTTTGGTTGATGTTTCTAAGGAATCAATAAATTTATTCAACTGCCGAACGCTTAACATCTCGTAACGATTCTTATAAGTGCTGTCGGCTGTTAGATTTAATTGTAATGAACTGAGATCTAAAACTTTTTTGTATTCTCTGAAACCCAGGCGAATAAAATCAGAATTAGTCGACATGCGTTCGCCTCGTTCTTCGTATCGCCAACCATCTCTCAAAGTAAATTCAAGAAATCTCTTATCGTCAGAAACCCGCATAATGCCTTTTTTGGCAACAGTAAAATTATCCTGTAAACCTGGGCTCTGTTCGTAAATAATTACATCCAGCAACGTAGAATCATCTTCTTCTTTTCTTCCTACCTTAATGGCGTAACCTGGTATTGTTGTATAGAAAACACCTTCTTTCAAATCGAATGCAGGCTTCTTATTAACTATATCCGTATGCAGCGTGCGCATTTTTAGGTTCGCCACAGGGATAACATTATTATTGAAGGCGAACGCTAATCCCGATAATAAAATCGCCGTAATCAGCAACGGGCGCATGAACCGTACTAACCCGATACCCGCAGATTTAATGGCGACTAATTCAAATGTTTCTCCCAGGTTACCAAATGTCATGATGGAAGAAAGTAGAACAGCCAAAGGCAATGCCAGGGGAACCAGGGTAGCACTTAAATAAAGCATCAATTTCAGAATGATATAACCATCCAATCCCTTTCCTACAAAATCATCGATCCAGAGCCAGAAAAATTGAAGAATCAATACGAATAAGGTGATAAAAAATGTAGCAATAAAGGGACCTACAAATGATCGTAGAATGAGTATATCCAGTTTTTTGATCAACGTTCTTCGGAATTATGTGTAGTACCTTTAATTATGAATCCGGTAAAAATACAGCTTTCACCAGAGGAATTATTATTAGTACAAAATGCTGACCTGCTTTTAACAAAGAATAGGATTATTGAAAAAGTGCATGAGATGTTTGGATCACTTTCATTGGAAGTCCAAAATCTTTTTAACTCGTATTCGTTTTTAACACCAGAAATTTCAGTAGTGCCTCCTAAAATATCGAAGGGCGAAAATTATAAAGGCTTACCCTATTTAATGCTTGATTACCCCAGGTATTTTGGAAAGACCGACACATTCGCAATACGCACCATGTTTTGGTGGGGTCATTTTTTCAGCACTACACTGCATTTAAAAGGAAAATATAAAGATGAGTTTGTGCCCGGGTTGAAAGAACAATTATCAGATTTTGCGGAACATCATTTTTATTTATGCATCAACCAGGATGAATGGCGACACGACTTTGAAGCGGATAATTATATTCCAATTAGAGATGCTACTGAAGAAATGGTTGTGGATAATCTTATGATAAAGGAGTTCTGTAAAATTTCGGGAAAAATTGCCTTAGATCAATGGGATGAAGTTCCTGTAAAACTGGTTACACTTTATAAAGTAATCATTCATCAAATCACTGTTAATTTCCAAGGCGATGGAAAAGGTCTTTAACTTGATAATCCCATAACCGGCTTTGATCCTTTACTTCGGTTTTTTCTGCAAAATCTTTTATAACAAGAATGGTCTGATTTGATACTTCTGATTTTTCAATCCTGAATTCAAAAAATTCTTCCTTGGGGGCATGAGTCCAATGATAGCGAACATATTTATCTTCTTCACTATCCAGAACTTCGGCATATTCGGTATCGCCATTCCAGGAAAAACTAAAAACTTTATCTCTTTCATCTACCTTGTCTGCAAACCATTCCTGCAAACCAGCAGGAGTACTTAGAAATTCATATAAAATAGAAGGTGAACATCTAACTGGAAATTCTAGCGTAAATAATTGTTTCTTGCTCATCTACCACGAATATTGATCTTTTTTTTATACCAATGATGCAATAATAGAAAAATAATGCATGTCCCAAAATTTTTTATTATAGGATAATTAGATGGGCAAGGGAATAAAGAATCACCAAATCGCAATCATTATCTTGATAATCATAAGTTTAAGCTGGGTTTCATTTCTATTTATACCTAAAAAGTTAATGCGGCTTATACCAATATTTCATTTCATACGTTTTAACTAAGCATTAATTTATCCATTAAACCCTAAAAGCCCTGCCCCATGAGTATGCGTCAGCTCAAGATCACGAAATCGATAACTAACCGTGAATCTCAGAGCCTTGAAAAATACTTGCAGGAAATCGGAAAAGTAGAATTGATCACACCTGAAGAAGAAGTCAGGTTAGCCAAAGCAATTAAACAAGGCGATCAGTTTGCTTTAGACAAACTTACCAAAGCCAATCTCAGGTTTGTGGTATCCGTAGCCAAGCAGTATCAGAATCAAGGTCTTTCTTTACCCGATTTAATTAACGAAGGAAATTTAGGTTTGATCAAAGCCGCCCAAAGATTTGATGAAACCCGTGGATTTAAATTTATTTCCTATGCAGTATGGTGGATTCGTCAAAGCATCCTTCAATCTCTGGCTGAGCAATCCCGTATTGTTCGTTTGCCACTAAATAAAGTTGGATTAACGAATAAGATACAGAAAGCATTTTCTAAGCTGGAGCAGGAGTTTGAACGCGAGCCATCCCCGCAGGAATTAGCCGAGATACTGGAACTGGATACCGATGAAGTTTCCGCTACTTTAGGTATTGGAGGCCGCCATATCAGTATGGATACACCGCTTTCTGAAGGTGAAGACAATACCTTGATTGATGTGATGGAAAATCCTAATGCTGAAAGGGCAGAGACCAATATCGAACACAAGGAATCCCTGAAACAGGAAATTGATCGTTCCATGCAGTCACTTACAGAGCGTCAAAAGGAAGTGATTTGTTATTTTTTTGGAATTGGAATAGATCATCCTATGACACTAGAAGATATTGGCGAACGATTTAGTCTTACACGGGAAAGGGTAAGGCAAATTAAGGATAAAGCAATAACGAAATTAAGAACCAATTCCCGGGCTCCTGAACTCAGAGGCTATTTGGGGGTTTAACTTAAAAAAATTTGATGTAGAAGAAAAATTTACACTTCATAATCTTATTATAAATTTGCAGTTCTAAAGTGAATACTTTACCGTATTCACTTTTTCTATTTTTAATGAGGTTAACTTAAAGATATGTTTGAAAATTTAACGGAACGGTTAGACTCTGCTTTTAAACAACTCAAAGGTGAAGGAAGAATTACGGAGCTGAATATTGCAGCCACGGTAAAGGAAATACGACGTGCACTGGTTGATGCCGATGTAAATTATAAAATTGCCAAAGAATTTACGGATAGGGTAAAAGATAAAGCACTTGGTGAAAAAGTGATTAATGCCGTAAGCCCATCTCAGTTGATTGTAAAGATTGTGAAGGACGAGCTGGTAGATTTAATGGGTGGGGCTGAAAGCGAATTCAATATTAAGGGCAATCCAGCTGTGATATTAATTGCAGGTTTACAAGGTAGTGGTAAAACCACCTTCAGCGCCAAACTTGCCAATTTTCTTAAAACCAAAAAAGGTTTATCACCATTGCTGGTAGCCGCAGATATATACCGCCCTGCAGCGATCGACCAGTTAAAAGTATTAGGAGAACAAATTAAAATAGATGTTTACAGTGAACCGGAGAATAAAAATGCTGTTGAAATCACCGAGAATGCAATCAAAGAAGCAAGGAGTAAAAATAAAAATGTAATCATTATAGATACCGCTGGTCGGTTAGCTATTGACGAAGTAATGATGACTGAAGTTGCCAATATTAAATCGGCCGTTCATCCCCAGGAAATTCTTTTTGTAGTGGATTCAATGACAGGTCAGGATGCAGTGAATACTGCCAAAGCATTTAATGACCGGCTTGATTTTACAGGAGTAGTGCTTACAAAATTAGATGGGGATACAAGAGGAGGGGCTGCTTTGTCTATCAAATACACGGTAGAAAAACCTATTAAGTTTGTAAGCAGTGGAGAGAAAATGGATACGCTGGATGTTTTTTATCCCGACAGGATGGCCCAACGTATCCTGGGGATGGGTGATATCACTACCCTGGTTGAAAAAGCGCAGGAACAATTTGATGAAGAGCAGGCACGAAAACTGGAAAAACGAATTCGTAAAAATCAGTTTGATTTTGAAGATTTCAAGCAACAACTGGAACAGATTAAAAAAATGGGAAATATCAAAGACCTGTTGGGAATGATCCCTGGTATCGGAAAGGCTATCAAAGATGTGGATATCAGTGATGATTCTTTTAAAGGAATAGAGGCTATTATCAATTCCATGACGCCTCTTGAGAGACGAAATCCTGACCTAATTGATGTGAGCCGTAAGAAACGCATTTCTTTAGGTTGTGGAAAGGATATTGTGGAAATCAACGCATTTATGAAACAGTTTGAACAAATGAAGGAGATGATGAAGTCAATGAACAAGATGCCTTTAGGGGGCCGAATGGGCATGGGTCGCAGGTAAAAATTAAATATGTGATAATATGAGTTGATAAACTTCACGATGTTAATTTGTTTTGTATAAATTTGGAGAAATCAGTCGGATTGCTAACTTTGCAATCCTTTTAAAAGGTAACCCTATTCGTTCACGCATTTAAATTTCTATTTAAGATGCCAGTTAAAATTAGATTACAACGTCACGGGTCTAAAAAGAGACCATTCTACTTCATTGTAGTTGCCGACGCCCGTGCTCCGAGGGATGGTAAATTCATCCAGAAGATCGGTACTTATAACCCACTTACTGTTCCTGCATCCGTACAACTTGATCGTCAAAGAGCTTTGGATTGGTTGCATAAAGGTGCCCAACCGACGGATACAGTCCGTAGAATTCTTTCCTTCAAGGGAGTTTTATACCTGAAGCACTTATTGCGTGGTGTAAAACTGGGTTTGTTCGATGAAGCTACTGCCATGGAGAAATTTCAAAAATGGCATTCCGAACATGAATTAAATATTAAAAAACGCCAGGACAGCCATTCCACAGACAGAAGAGCAAGGAGAGGTGCACCTGTAAGAAGGCCTGAAAGAAAAGAAGAGTAAACACTAATTACGTTAATGGATACTATTGGACGCGAATATTAATTTATTCGCGTTCTTTTTTTCATGTATGACTAATTATTGCAGTATAGGAAAATTGGTGGCCACATTTGGTGTTCACGGTGAAATGATTTTAAAGCATCATCTTGGAAAAAAAACGGCTTTAAAAGGATTAGAAACAGTATTCATCGAAGCAAAAAAAGATGAATTGCTCCCCTATTTTATTGAGAGCATTAAAATTAAATCTGGTGATGAGTTGTTTATTAAACTTGATGGAATTAATAATAAAGAAACAGCCCAGAAATTAGTTCAAAAGCAGGTTTGGCTGGTAGAAGAAGAATTCCATAAGTATGCAGGTAAATCTGCTCCTATCTCTTTATTAGGTTTCCATATGCGTCAGGAAGATGAAGACCTGGGTGAAATACTCGAAGTGATAGAACAGCCACACCAACTACTTTGCAGAATCGAGTGGAAAGGGAAAGAAGCGCTGATACCGATACACGAAGAAACACTCGTGAAAATTGATAAGAAGAAAAAAATCGTTATAGTAAATCTTCCCGATGGATTACTGGATGTATTTAGTTAAGCTTTTTTTAAATTTTCCCATTCTTCCAATATAAAATGGTTTCCCAAGATCCTGCAACACATCAAAGCTTAATAGATAATTTTTTTGGTGTCTCTGAACCCGATCGGATAAAGTCTGCCAGCAGACGCATTCTAAAATAAAGGTTACTCATCATTAAAGGAATGTTATTTTTCGCCGCTTGAACGGTACCATTATTCATTTTCTTGATATTCTTCAGTTCTACAATCTTTTCATCAATTTTATCAATCAGCTTTTCCGAATCCCATCCGATATATTTCTTATTACGATCGTCCTCAATATGTTTTGCTTCTATTTTTCCGGTCTTCAGTTTTTTAAAACCAAAATTATCTTTAATTGCCTGGTGGATCGCATCATTTTTTAACAGGTCGATTAAGATATCGTAAGAAATTTCGTTTAAAAATCCATTACTGAATACATTTAAGTTATCCCGCAGTTCAATGAACAACTGTTTTTTATGAACGTCGCTTGTATTTGATTTTTTATGTAAGAAAGCAATCAGGTCCTTAACCGGGGATATGCTGAGTTTAATCCATTCCATGTTCATTAATTAAATTTAAGATTATATAGAAATCCAAAATTGGCCGCTAATTACACGAATTAACACCAATTAATTCGTGTTAATTTGTGTAATTCGTGGTAAAGAAACTCTTGATCATTCAATAACTTACCATTATGCCCGATGTGCCTCAAAGAATAATTGCACATTTCGATCTGGATGCATTTTTTGTATCGGTTGAATGTATCAATGAACCTTCATTAAAGGGCAAGCCTTTAATTGTTGGCGGTCATAACGAAAGAGGAGTAGTAGCGGCCTGCAGCTACGAGGCCAGGAGATATGGGATCCATTCTGCGATGCCCATGAAAACCGCTATGCGGCTATGTCCGCATGCAATTGTTGTTGGGGGAACCCGTGGAGAATACAGCAAATTTTCACGCTGGGTAACAGAGATTGTTGCTGCTAAAGCACCATTATTTGAAAAGGCATCTATCGATGAATTCTATCTTGATTTGACAGGGATGGAAAAATATTTTCAACCGTATCAGTGGACGATCGATTTGCGCGAGCAAATTATGAATGAAACAAAGTTGCCTATTTCCTTTGCATTGGCATCTAATAAAATGGTTGCTAAAATGGCAACCAATGAGGCTAAACCAAATGGGTACCTGCATGTACCCTATGGTATGGAGCAGGAATTTCTTTCTCCCCTTACCGTTAATAAAATTCCGGGAGTTGGAGAACATACCTACCAGGCTTTGCTTGAATTAGGAATTACAACTATCGGAGACCTCAGCGAAAAACCAATACCATTTCTGGAAAGCCGGTTTGGGAAATACGGGACCGAGCTCTGGAACAAAGCCCGGGGTTTGCATTATAGTGAAGTAATTTCTTACCACGAAGCCAAATCCATTTCTACAGAAAATACTTTTGACGAAAATATTTCAGATACTGAAACTTTATTGAACGAACTGGTTCAGCAAACCGAAAAAATAGCCTTTGAACTGCGCCAGGAAAATAAAATGGCAGGCTGCATTTCCGTAAAGATCCGCTACCCGAACTTTGAAACAACTTCCCGCCAAACCACCATTCCTTATACATTTTATGATGATGAACTTATCCCAAAGGCCAAAGAACTTTTTAATAAATTATATCGCAAAGGTGAAAAGGTGCGCCTTTTAGGTGTACGTTTCAGTGAACTGACAAATGAAGCGGTACAAACCAACCTGTTTAATGATGCAGGCAAAAAATCGGAGTTGTATAAAGCTATTGACGAAGTGAAAAGTAAGTTCGGCACCACTTCCATAACAAAAGCAACCGGAAAATGATTTAAGAAATAATTTAGTCTATTAAATTAGTAGATTTATTATCTTCGTAATCCTCTTTCAATAATCAACCTTTAAACTTTTTTATATGAGTTTACGTTTAGGGGACATGGCTCCCAATTTCCAGGCAAAAACAACCAATGGCGATATTGATTTTTATGAATATCTCGGAAATAGCTGGGGTGTGTTATTCTCCCACCCGGCCGATTTTACACCAGTGTGTACTACAGAATTAGGGAGAACTGCCTTATTAAAAGATGAGTTTGCCAAACGCAATGTAAAGGTGCTCGCAGTGAGCGTTGATCCGTTAGACAAACACCTGGGTTGGGTGAGCGATATCAATGAAACACAGAATTGTTCGGTAGACTTTCCAATTATTGCAGATGAAAATAAAACCGTAGCTAATTTATACGGTATGATTCATCCTAATGCTTCTGAAACTTTTACCGTTCGGTCGTTATTTGTAATAGGTCCGGATAAAAAAGTCAAACTTACAATTACATATCCTGCCTCTACGGGAAGAAATTTCAATGAAGTGATCCGCGTAATTGATTCATTGCAGTTAACGGCTAATTATAGCGTGGCAACACCTGCAAATTGGAATGCTGGGGATGATGTAATTGTTGTTCCTGCAGTTTCTACAGAGGATGCTATCAAAAAATTCTCCAAGGGAGTCAAAATTGTGAAGCCTTACCTTCGCTATACTCCTCAGCCAAACATTGAATAATGTTTTTTATGTCAATATCGAAAAAGGCCTTAAGGCCTTTTTTTATGCGCCTGCAATATTTCTTATAATTGAATCACTTCCATCCTGAACAACTGCACACTAGAAATCTTATCTTTCCAACAAATTTTTGTAGCATGAAAAAATTCATTACAATATTTTTAGTGATTCTGGTTAACTACGGAATAGCACAAAAAACAATTCTTCATTGCGGTCAATTGATTGATGTAAAATCGGGGCAGATTTTGAAAGAAATGACCATTGAATTAGATGGCAATAAGATCACAAATATTGTGAAGGGTTATTCGAGTGCAGGAACAAATAAAGTTATCGACCTTAAAACCAGAACGGTGATGCCCGGGCTGATCGATTCCCATGTACACCTGGAAAGTGAAACAAATCCTAACCGATATATGGAGACGTTTACGCTCAATCCTGCAGATTATGCGTTTCAATCGGTTTTGTTTGCAGAACGAACTTTAATGATCGGTTTTACAACGGTACGTGATCTTGGAGGAAGCGGTGTCAATATTTCATTGCGGAATGCTATTAATAAAAAGCTGATCAAAGGTCCCAGGATTATAACTGCAGGAAAATCCATCGCTACAACGGGTGGTCATGCAGATCCTACAAACGGTTATCGCAGAGACCTCATGGGAGATCCGGGACCAGCAGCAGGAGTTATTAACGGTTTGGAGGATGCGCGTCATGCCGTCCGGCAACGATATAAAGAGGGGTCGGATGTTATCAAGATTACCGCTTCAGGGGGCGTATTAAGTGTTGCCAAAAGTGGTGAAAATCCGCAGTTCACTGAAGAAGAGATCAGAGTGATTGTTGAAACAGCAAAGGATTATGGTTTCAAGGTTGCTGCCCATTGTCATGGTGCAGAAGCCATGAAAAGAGCAGTACGCGCCGGAGTTCATTCCATTGAACATGGAACCTTAATGGACGATGAAGTTATTAAACTGATGAAACAACATGGTACTTATTATGTACCCACCATTACTGCAGGCAAAGCAGTAGCTGACTCGGCAAAAAAACCGGGTTATTATCCCGACCTCGTGACACCAAAAGCCTTAGCCATAGGACCGCAGATCCAAAATACTTTTGCCAAGGCTTATAAGCAAGGTGTAAAAATTGCATTCGGAACGGATGCCGGTGTGTATGCTCACGGAAAAAATTGGTTAGAATTTGTGTACATGCATGAGGTAGGAATGCCAGCAATGGAAGCCATTCAATCGGCAACGGTGAGTGCCGCAGACCTTTTAGACATCACTTCTATTGTTGGAAGTATTGAAAAAGGAAAGCTGGCAGATATCATCGCTGTAGATGGAGATCCTACTAAAGACATACAGGCAATGGGAAGAGTGAAATTTGTGATGAAAGATGGTGTGGTATATAAAAATGAATAATAATTAGTTTGTCATGATCAACAAGATGGCAATACCGGGATGCCGACGATAAGTTTCACTTACAATTCAACTCTTCCATTTTCTTAACTGCTGTAACAGCGCACGCATGTCTTTGGGCATCTCTGCTTCAAGTTTGTATTTATTTCCGGAAGGATCTGTAAAATGTAATTCCGCTGCATGAAGGGCCAGCCTGTTCATAATTGGTCTTTCTTCCAATTCATTCTTTGAAAGTTTGAATTTTCTTTTGATAGCAGAAATAAGTATGGGTGTGGGATCTCCGTACAATTCATCACATACGATCGGGTGACTGAGATATTGCATATGAACCCGTATCTGGTGTGTACGACCGGTATGAATCTGAAAACGAACGAACGAATATTTTCCAAATTCTTCCTGAACCTCAAAATCAGTGACGGAAGGTTTGCCTCTTTTATGAATGATCATCACACCTCTCTTTGTCGTGTTTTCTGCAATGGGTTGATCAATGGTACCTTTTTTTTCTGGTAATATTCCATTCACAATCCCAACATAAAATTTTTGTACTATTCTCTCTTCAAAGGACAGTGATAGAAATTTATGGGTTGACTCATCTTTGGCAAAAAGAATAATGCCGCTTGTATTCCGGTCGAGCCGATGAACGGTGAAAATCTGTCCGTATTTATCCTGCAGAATTTGTTTTAGTGAAGGATCTTTGCCTTCTCTATCCGGAATGCTAAGCAGGCCATAAGGTTTATTCAGTGCGATCCAATGATCGGTTTCAAATATAATGAACGGGGTAACCATAAATTTTTGGGCTGCACCTTTTATTTCGGTCTGCTTATGAATGTAATATTGCTTCCGATTTTAAATTGCCTGTTGATCAGTTTAGAAAGACTGGAGCCGTTAGAAACAGGATCCCGCCTGCTATAGGTATAGTACTCGAGCACTTCATAATTATTTTTTTCAAGCAAATACTTCATGCTCCTAACGGTAGGCTCAAACAAATGATCTGGTGTTCTTGCCGGATCATTCCAGGAATCTGAAAATTGTTTTTTTATCTTAAGCTTTGTAAACAAATGCTGCAATCGAAAGCTCATGGAAAATTTATTAGGCACATTGATTACAAGAATCCCTTTTTCATCCAGCAACTGTTTTGCTTTTTGTAGCCATTCGTTAGGTTCGGGAACATGTTCGAGTACATGGCTCATATGTATAAGCGAAAACTTTTCAGGGTAACTAAATTCTTCAAATTGCTGTACAAAAATCTTTACTCCTAATTTTTTTTCTACGAAAGCCGCCATTTGTGCTGAAACATCAAGGCCCAATACTGTTTTGTAAAAGGGTTTTGTGGCGTATAAAAAAGTGCCCATTCCGCTGCCAATATCCAATACTGCTGTTCTTTTTTCATCGTATTGAATAATATGTTCTACTTCCTTCTTGAACATGGCTACAGATGATTCACGCACATCGGCCAGATCATTTAGCTCAAGATTGTCGGCAAACTGGTAATACTCTGCATACGCGGCATCTATAAAATGCTTGTCATACTTCGGACGCGGTGACTGATACACCAGTGAGCAATGTGAACACAATACATAAGTGTATTGCAATTCACTCCCGAACTTTTCGTAAATATTATTTTTAGAGGAACCACAAAAAGGACATGGAACTATTTCCCATTCCAATGGTTTGTATGGGTGCCTCTCCACCGTATCAGGCATCCTGTTTGATATTGTTTGTTTTTTTAATAGAGGCATTCAGGTATTTCAATAATCTAATTTCTTTTTCCTGCAGGAATCTCCATTTGCCCCTTTCGACATTCTTTTTAGTAAGGTTTGCATACATCACCCTGTCGAGGCCTCTTACATCATATCCAAGTTTTTCAAATATCCTTCTAACAATACGGTTTCGGCCGCTATGAATTTCTATACCTATAACACTTTTATCTTTTAAGTCTGCATACGCTAAAACATCCGGCGCAATCAAACCATCTTCTAATTGAACACCCTTTATAATCGTATCAAAGTCTTTTTTTTGCAATGACCGGTCCAGTTTTACTTCGTATATTTTTTTTATCTGGTAACTGGGATGTGATAATTTTTGTGCAAGTTCGCCATCGTTTGTAAGAAGCAAAACCCCGGTAGTATTTCTATCCAGGCGGCCTATAGGATACACTCTCTCCGACGTTGCACTTTTTACAATGTCCATCACCGTTTTTCTTCCCTGTGGATCTTCTGTTGTGGTAATGAAATCTTTAGGTTTATTTAATAAAATATAAACAAGGTTTCTTTTGCTGGTAATTTTCTTACCGTTTACTTGTACCTCGTCTTTAGAAGTTACTTTAAAGCCAGGTTCGGTTATTTGTCTTCCATTTACTGACACTGTTCCCGATTTTACAAGAGCTGCAGCATCTCTTCTTGAACAAATTCCTGCGTGGGCAACGAATTTGTTGAGGGGCATTTCCTGGCTTGGATTTTTTGGAGTAGGGGAATTTATTGGATTTTGACCGGGATTAACAAGATTGCCAGATTTTTTGGGATCAGCATGTTTTTGATTTGGTGTAGATATAACCTTTTCCTTATCCAGGATTTGGGAAGGACCGCCTGGTTTTACAGCAGTATTTAATTTTTGAGTATGTTGTTTTGCTGCACCCCTGTTATTACTTTTGGTAGCTTGATTTTTTTTCGAGGTTTCTTCAGGATGCCGTCTCTTTTTTTCATCTTCGGAAATCGAATCATTAAACCCTTGCCTGGAGGCTTTCTTTTTTTGCTCAAAATATTCTTTGGTTTCTAACCTTGTCTTTTTCTTTTCCTGGCGGATCTTTTCTTTTTTCTTTGCTCCGCTTTCTTTTTGTTTGAACCTCTGGAATGGATTGCTCATGCTGAATGATTTGCTGTTTTACAACAGTAATGAAGAATGGTGCGAAAGTACATGAAAAAGGCGAATCGTTCGATTCGCCTTTGATACTATCAAGTATGGCTGCTACAACGCATGGAGTTGTATTATCTGGCATGCCTTTTTTCGCCCTTATCTTTTTTCATATCCTCCAGCTTCCTGATTTGATCCTGGGTAAGTACATTTTTCAGCTCTTCTTTTTGTTGTTGCTTAAGAGCTTTAAATTGTTCTTTTTTCGCCGTTTGATCCAGTGATTCATTTTTTTTCAGACTTTCAAACCTGGCTCTATAACTTTCATTCATGGTTTGCAGTTTGGAAGATTGAGCCTCGCTTAACGCCAATTGCTTTTTCATCTTTTCCATTCTTTTCACCTGCATTTGCTGATTTCTCTCCATGGATTTATTTCGTTTTTCCTGGATTTTATTTTTTTGCTCAGGCGTGAGTATCCTTTCAATGGCCAGTTTTTGATCTTTCGCTAGCGCCGTTTTGCGATTTCGCATTTCTTTGACAGTAATGTTTTCATTCTTTTTCAATTCTGCCATATCCCTGCGATGATTCTCTTTAATACCTTTCAGTTGCTGTTTTTGATCATCAGATAAGTTAAGGTCCTTCGTTATATGTTCACGATGTTGTTTTGCCTTATGTTTGCCTTGATGGCCATTTTTTTTCTGTTGTGCTGAAGCTCCAAAGACTAAGAACATCATTAACACTAATCCTGCGGTTATTTTTTTCATGTTTTATTTTTTATGTACATGATAGACATCAAACCATCTTGGAGGTTTAAACTATTGTAACACATGAATGTTAAAAGGATGAAAGGGTTGATGATTGGGTTATGATTATGTTAATACACTACATTAACCGAAAGATCCGCCAACCACTTTGCTGAGGCATGATACATTTATGATTGTAGGTTTGGTAACCTACTTACAATTAATGTCCTTCTTTATTTGCTAATTGCCCACAAGCAGCGTCAATATCCTTTCCCCGGCTGCGGCGAAGTCGGGCATTTACTTTGTTGCGTTCGAGATATTGCATGAATTGCAAAACTTTATCTTCTTCAGGCTTTTCGAATTGAGCAGCATCGATTGGATTGTATTCGATGATATTTACAAGATCTGCAGGAACCTGTCGAAAGATTTTTATCAATTCATCGGCATCCTGTAAACTATCGTTAAAATTTTTAAAAAGAATATATTCAAAAGTAATTTCACTCTCCGTTTGTTTATAAAAGTAATTTAGAGCGTCCATTAACGATTTTAGATTATTGCTTTCGTTGATGGGCATGATCTCGTTTCTTTTTTTATCATTTGCTGCATGTAATGACAGCGCCAGTTTGAACCGTACCTTATCATCTCCCAGTTGACGAATCATTTTTACAACCCCTGCTGTAGAAACAGTGATACGTTTAGGACTCATGCCCAATCCATCAGGAGATGTAATCTTTTCTATTGCTTTTAAAACATTTTTATAATTGAGTAAGGGTTCGCCCATACCCATGAAAACAATATTGGATAATTTTTTATTATAGATCTGTTCGCATTGCTGGTTGATCAGTACAACTTCATCAAAAATTTCATCGAAATCAAGATTACGTTTACGGTCCATATACCCGGTCGCGCAGAATTTACAGCTCAGGCTGCATCCTACCTGGGATGATACGCAGGCGGTGTTGCGCGATGATGTTGGAATCAACACGCCTTCCACCAGATGTCCATCATAAGTTTTGAAACGGCTCTTAACCGTACCATCGGCACTGTGTTGAATAGCATCTACCTTTAATGCAGGCAGGGTAAAATGTTCGTTACATTTTCCCCGTAATTCCTTACTGAGGTTTGTCATGGCTTCAAAGGAATGTGCATGCTTCTGCCACAACCATTCATAAACCTGTTTTGCCCGGAATTTTTTTTCACCAACGGTAACAAAATATTCCTCCAGCTCATTCAAACTCAAATTCCGGATATTTTTATTTACATTTTCCATCACCGGCAAAGATACGTCAAAGGGGTGCTATTGCCCTGTGGAAGTATAAGGTTTCAGGGGGTGGAGAGACAAACAAACTGCATTATGATCCACGCAGCTCCTATGGAGTTGATGTCTATCTGTTAGAGGTTCTATAATCACTACGCCCATACAGGGCGATAAAAACGGTTAATAACTCATGTGAATAGCGTGAAGGAAAAATTCAATGCGACAAAAGTTGTTTTTGCCTAGTCCTGTATTAATAGGAATTCGCATCGAATGTTTAAAATTGGTTTCTTTGCCGTTCAATGAAAGCAACATATATTATAGACGCGGTGCGAACTCCTATTGGAAAATACGGTGGAGCGTTGAGTACCCTTCGTCCGGACGATTTACTGGCTCATGTAATCAAAGCCCTGATTCAAAAGAATCCTTTAATGGATATCCATGCCATCGAGGATGTTATTGCAGGTGATGCGAACCAGGCAGGAGAGGATAACAGGAATGTAGCGAGAATGGCGGCTCTTTTGGCTGGTTTACCAGTTACCGTTGGCGGGAATACCGTAAACCGTTTATGTGCTTCAGGATTACAGGCTGTCATGGACGCATCCCGGGCTATTATGTGTGGAGATGGTGATATATATATTGCAGGTGGAGTAGAAAGCATGACCCGCGCGCCATTCATAATTCCCAAACCAACGGTAGCATACCAGCGCAATACTGAAATATATGATTCCACAATTGGATGGCGATTGGTGAATAAGAAACTCTCAGCGATTCACTATCCATATTCCATGGGCGAAACCGCGGAGAATATTGCTACACAGTGGGGGATAAACCGTGAAGCACAAGATGAATTTGCACTTTTATCACAAGAAAAATATTTCGAAGCATTGAAAAAAGACGCCTGGAAAGAAGAAATCACTGGGGTTGAGATATTCGGGGGGAAGGATGAAAAAATATATTTTGAAAAGGATGAACATCCGAGACAAACGTCGATGGAAAAATTAGCGGCATTGAAACCTTCATTTGCCAAAGATGGAACCGTTACTGCAGGAAATTCATCCGGCATCAATGATGGAGCAGCGGCAGTGTTGCTGGCTAATGAAGATGCTATAAAGAAATACAATTTGAAACCAATGGCGAGGATTGTCTCCATGTCTGTTGCCGGCGTTGATCCCTCAATCATGGGTATTGGTCCTGTTCCAGCCACCAATAAAGCACTACATCGTGCCGGGTTAAGTATACAGGATATTGATATAATAGAATTAAATGAAGCATTCGCAGCCCAGGCGATTGCCTGCATCAGGGATCTACAGCTTGATATCAATAAAGTGAATGTGAATGGAGGTTCAATTGCAATTGGACATCCGCTTGGTTGTAGCGGTGTTAGAATTTCAACAACACTGTTGCATGAAATGAAACGAAGAAGAGCAAGGTTTGGATTAGCAACTATGTGTGTAGGTGTTGGGCAGGGAGCAGCGGTGATTTATGAAAATGTTTGAATTAGATCCTGGATTATTGTATGACCTGATAAAAAGTTTCAAACAATAATTATTTAAATAAATGTGGAATCAAGACGGTATTAATATTAAAGAGGCGATGGAACGGTTGGCACATCATATTGATAATATACCCATTCGTTATACTCAGTTCAGTATTGAAGAAATGAAGTATAATTCCGAACCGGGTAAATGGTCTAAACAGCAAATCCTGGGTCACCTGATCGACTCAGCGATCAACAATCTAAAACGGTTTACTGAAATACAAATTCTTCCTCAACCTTTTAAAATCATCTCATACCAACAAGACGAACTGGTAATTGTAAATAATTACTAGGAACTATCAATTGATCACCTGTTGCAGCTATGGCAATCGTTGAACAGACAAATTATATTCGTGGTACAAAACGTACCTCCTCAGAAACTTGAATTTAGTGTAGATCTACCGTATGATAATTCAGAAACGAAAACTTTAGGCTGGATCATTACTGATTATATATCCCACATGGAGCATCACCTACAACAAGTATTTCCATAAAAGTTTTTATATAAGTGCCGGTTATAAATGATTTTTCAAATTCTCCCTAATTTCTTACAAAGAATTAAAACATTTTATACACAAGCTTTCGGATAAGACGATAATTTGTAAAAACAGACAAGGTGATCAATGCAAATGCTATGAGTACTATGCTCCAATGTACAAGTGAAGTTATTTCCGGACGCTGATACATGGCAAACCGATGGAACAACCATTGTATGACGCTTGTAATTCCTAATGATGCCAGTACAATACCAATATAAACAGGTATAAATTGTTTGGACACATTTTTACTGAGCCAGTCGGGGGAATATCCTAAAGTTATCAGTAATTGAAGATTGTCTTTACTTCTGGCTATAACCAACTGCAGATAAAAAGAAAATAGCATTAATGCCAGTATTACGACCAATAGGCCAAAGATGCCCAGGGCACTAAAAATTCCCTGCAATACCTGTTTTACTCTTCCGAATTTTGTTTTGTCCTTATTGACCTTGTAATTATTTTCATCGAGGAAGTTCAACAGGTCGGTATTATTTGCATCCTTTGTTTTGATATACAACCGGCTTGCGCTTATATCATTATTATTGCCAAATGTTTTATTAGCCCAATCCAGAAATGTCTTTGGAACCAATACCGAATTAATCCGGTCGCTTAACGCCACTACTCTCGCCCTGAAGGTTTGTTTTAATCCATTTCCTTCACATGTAATAAGTATTGGAATTCCGGCCGCCGTTTCTGCAGATACCTGAGGCAGACCCTGGCCAGGTGCAAAAACATTATAGATCTCCAAAAAATCCGAAGAAAAAATAAGGGGTACATCGATCTGGCCTTCTTTCCAGTTAAAGGTGGGCGGCACAGTATCAATAAAATCATTATCCAGGGTTTCGATAAAAAGGTCTGTACTAAAAGGAATGATAGCCCCGGCACTGAGTTGCACCCTGAACTGATTTGCTAAAAGAGGAGAAACGTCATCAACGAATTTTTTGGTTTTTACCGCCTCAATATCTTTTTTATGAAACAGGTTTTTTTCCGTTTCACCCATGGTTTCATTGGTGATGGTTTTAGTAATAGAAATAAAATCAAAACCTTCTTTCCGTACTACATTTCCCTTCAGCATTTGCTGAATATTAATATACATCTGGATAGAGCATAGCAGCAATAAAACACCAATGCCTAACCCAATGTATGATAACCAGCGGGAAGCAGTGTTGGTGCCCGTTTGTAACAATGGTTTGATATGTTTAAAACTAATCGCCACAAAGGGATTTTATAAATGATATATTTTTTGATATGGAAAATAATCGATGCGTTCAAGGTCTGCGAAAATGATCGAGGCATTTCTTTTTTTGCTTTCTTCCAGCATTAGGTTCATGGCTTTTTGTGAATTTTCGTTATCAAGATGACTAAAAGGTTCGTCAAGTAATAAGAAATCAAAAGGCTGCATCAATGAACGGATAATGGCAATGCGTTGCTGTTCTCCATAAGAACAGATCTGTGTTTTCGACTCCAGCTTATTGCCGATGCCTAATTCATCGGCCATCTCCTGGATTCTTTCCGGACCATGAAAAGGATTAAGCTGTCGTTTCAATTCTATATTTTCCCGCACTGTCTGTTCAGGAAATAATCTGAGGTCCTGGAATACAATACTGACCTGATCTTTCCGGTAACGGGCAAAATCTTCAATGATGAATTTTCTGATATCCAGGTTATCGTACAGGATATGTCCATTGTATTCATTCCGCATTCCGTATATAAAATGTATTAATGAAGTTTTACCGCTTCCGGAGGGCGCAACTATTTTTATATATTCGCCTTTGTTGAAATGTAGAGTCTTTCCCCATACTTCCGAGGTATTTTTTCTGGCTACATCAAAATAGCTGGGAAGAATTTCCTTTAAGGACAGTTGCATATTTTAAAGTTATAATTCGCCTCTGAATGCAGTGCAATTATAGTGGGAATTATAAAAATTTTTATGTTTGATATATCATGGAAGATGAAACGTGAACATATCACCTTAAAAATCTCCTGATTTTTTAAGAGCTATTGGTAGTGCCACATTAATTTTCTGACATGGGTGCCTCCACGGCTTGCGGAAGACTATCAAGAGAATAGCCGTCATATCTTTTTTGTTTCGCTTTCATGCTTTTTGAAAGCTCGTCTAAATACATATTTAATTGTTTAAGACTATTTGTGTTTTTATTGACCAGGTTTAGTTGAACTTCCCCGGATAATGCTCCATTTTTATATTCGCCACCGGTAATTACCATATCCTGCCACATCTGCAAAGATGCATTTGAAACTATTTTGCCGGCACTATCTGTAAAATCGGAGTCCATAGACTTCACTATTTTCTGAATGTCGATATAACCTCCAAACGGATGCCCCTTGATTTTGTCTGCAAATGCAAATTTATTATTTCCTCCACCCAGAAATTTGGTTACATGGTCTGCTGAATTACTGATTGCAAACCAATTGTTATTAAGATTATAAGTGATATCCGGCATCCCGCGGGATATTTCATCACCACCTTGTGCTTTAACGGTACCGATTAGTTTGTCGAATGCAGCCTTGTCGTTGATGGAGGTAGCGAACAGAACTTTTGCAGATGGCCCGGATTGATTATGAGTAAGCGGTTCCCCATCGGCGGTAAGAATTGTATCTGTTCGATTTGTAACAGACAGGTCAGTTATGGTAATGATGATATCTCCTTTATTGGCTTTAATAAATTCATCAATACTGTAATTGGCTTTCCCTAAAAATCCATTTACCATCCCGTCCACACCAATTACTTTCATAAATTCTTTTAAACCTTCAGGCGGATAATTCATTACAAAAGCAGCTACTACATTCTGAGAAGGAATGCGGTTAATTACGTCTGTACTAATTTCTTTGGAAGAATATTTGTCGAAGAGATTTGCAAGTTCATCATTATAATAACCTTTGGATTTCATGGTAATCTTACCATTTTCGAAATTGATGGTTGTTGCAGATACATTTCCCTGGAATAATGTATTGACTTTCATCATCGATAACATACCTCCGCCAATGCCATTATACAAATACTCTGAATTTAACCACATATGCAGGTCCCCCTCTTCTTTCATCATATTCCCGAACCTTTCATTACCACCGAGACTATTATCACTTTTTAAATTGAACAAGGATTTACCGATTTGTAATAAAGTATCAGCGCTCAATGTGGTAGGTTCCGTAGTGGTACCACCTTCAAGAGAAAAACTTTTTGACATATTCATGAATGGAGCATCAATAACATATACAAAACGATCTTTATTCCAGGTAACCACTGCTCCTCCTTGAAGTTTCATATTGTTGAAATCGCCTTCTTTAAAAGTTGCAGCATCTTTGGAGACTTTCTTATTAAATGCTTCGAAGGCTGCAGCATCTTTTACAAATCCTTCGAATACCATGTACCCATTATTGCCCTGGTTTTTCAGGAAGAAAATAAAATCGGACCTCAAATCCATCCCCGCATTAGCAGGATCATCCATCAATTTCCTGGCGAGTGTGTCAGGAGCTTCTTGATACATTTCCTTAAACCAGTTGGTTTGCTTCACTTCATCCCAACTCAATTTGGAATTAAGGGAGCTCGGGTTCAGATGTAAAACCATCGCCGCATCATTTGGGATCATGGCGCCAGTCTTATTGGTTTGTTTACAGGAAATAATAAATAGTGTAGCTATAGCGAAAAAGAATGGAGAGAAAGAATTTTTTTTCATAAAAAGGGGATGTGTTTAGAGAGGGCAAATAAACGAACTATTTCCGGAATATTCCAGTGTAACTAGCCCATTGGCAGGAAATAGGAGGTGAAGTATTATAAACCGGGACAACTGGTTTAATAAGCTGATGATAAAATTGAAAAGAAAAACTAAGGAGTGTCAGTTCAGATGATGTCATTGTACTTTATGGAGATCAATAAACTCATTTATTTTCTCGTGTAGTTCAGCGTCACCTATAGTAACCTGGCTTCCTTTTTTCAAATCTTTTATGATGCAGGTTTTCGTTTCTATTTCCTGGGTACCCAATATAATGGCAATGGGAATATTTTTCTTTTCAGCGTATTTAAACTGCTTTTCGAATTTTGATGTTTCATGATACATCTCGCAGCGAATGCCTTCCGATCGTAATTGCTGCATTAGAAAAAAAGCATGTTTGCTTTCAGCTTCACCCAGATTGAAAAATAAAACCTGTGTAGCTGTTTCTATTTCCTCAGGAAAAAGGCTAAGCTCTTCCATCACGTCGTAGATGCGGTCTACACCAAATGAAATCCCTACACCTGGAATGTTGGGAACACCAAACAACCCGGTTAAATCATCATACCGGCCTCCACCACCTATACTACCCATTGTTACTGTTGCAGGTCCTTTCGCTTCGAAAATGATACCCGTGTAATAATTCAGGCCGCGTGCTAGTGTAAAGTCAATGATGAGGTGAGTGGTAAGAGGTGCGTGAGTAGAGGTGAATGAAGAATTTTCCAGTACAAAGTTTATATCTTCAATTCCTTTCCTTCCAGATTCGAAATTCCCCAGAAGGTTTTTAACCTGGTCCATCTTCTCTTCATTAGAACCTGATATTTCCAAATATTTTTCGATCATTAAAATTTGTTCTTCACTCAATCCACGCTGTACTAATTCCTCTTTTACCTTTTCAATTCCGATCTTATCTAATTTGTCGATTGCAATTGTAATGTCAATCATTTTATCCGATCCTCCACATAATTCAGATAACGCTGTTAAGATGCTTCGCGAATTTATTTTTAATTCATAATTCTGAATATTCAGTTCCGAAAATACATGGTGATAGATATTTGCCAGTTCCACTTCATTCAATAGTGATTTGCTTCCCACCACATCTGCATCGCATTGATAAAATTCACGGTATCTCCCTTTTTGAGGGCGATCTGCCCGCCAGACGGGTTGGATCTGGTAGCGTTTAAACGGGAAGGTGAGTTGGCTATGGTTCATAGCGACATACCTGGCGAATGGAATAGTAAGATCATATTTTAAAGCTCTTTCTGTAATTCCTTTTATACTTTTTCCTGCTAATACTTTTTCGAAATCTTCTTTTATTTGTTGCTGTTTATCGACATTGTCCAAACCATTATTCAAAATTTTAAAGATGAGTTTATCTCCTTCTTCTCCATACTTTCCCATCAAGGTTTCGATATTTTCTATAGCAGGAGTTTCCAGGGGCTGAAATCCATAAAGTTCAAATACTTCACGAATGGTGTTCAATATAAACTGGCGCTTTCTAACAACAGCAGGTCCAAAATCCCTGGTGCCTTGCGGTAAACTGGGTTTGCTTAATTTCATTTTCAATTTTTCATACCTACTACCTTGCAGGCAGGTTTGCATATTTACTTATTATAAGATCACATGCTTCATCGATCATTTTATAAGCACTATGAAATCCGGGCTCCGGTCCATACCACGGATCCGGAACATCTAGATTTTTTCCCGGATACAATTCATTTAACAACAGATCTACTTTATTGGAATTGAATTTATTCCTGGCAATGCGTTTCATGTCTTCAATTACATCGCCTGCCATCGCATATATCTTATCGAATTTATCAAAATCATCTGCACGAAATCTACGAGCCCTTTGTTTACAGATATCAATTCCATTTAAAGAAGCTACTTTTTGCGATAAATGATGCGGAGGTTCTCCAGTATGGTAACTATTGGTTCCGGCGCTTTCCACACTCCAATTAAGCCCGGCTTTCCAGGCTTTGTGTTGTAATATTCCTTCTGCTAACGGACTTCGGCAAATATTCCCCAGACAAACCATCAAAATGTTCATGGTCGCAAAGATAATGAGTTGGAGGTTTGCAGTTTGCAATTTGCATTAGTGAAAACCAGTAAGGTTACCCAACCCTCTCATTATGGAATAATTCTATTGACTGCATCTATATATCCTGACTTGCGCAGGTTTTTATCCTAAGAGATTTCTTTATCATTTTTTTATATCATCATTCATCAACGGTGGAATAATTCAATGGTAATTAAAAATTTATGTAACAAATAAAACCAGAAAGATGAAACCTGAATTAATACTGCAAGCCGATATACTTGATATTATTTTTGAAGACCGCAATAAAGAATATGGCGCGTACAAATTGCGCAAGGATTATAATGGCCGAATGATAAGGGCAATGTTAGCTGTAGTGATATTAGTAACAGTGCTATTTATAATGAAGTATTGGAATCCCTCTGATACCAAATTCATTTCATCAACTTTAGTCAATATCTCAGACACCGTTATTATTTCGCCTCCTCCTATTGAATCGCCTCCAGCTGTTGAACCTCCAAAACTAAAAGTAGCTACTATTAAAAACCCATCCTTCGTTATTTCAACTGATCCGGAAACAGACACTCTTCCTACCATTGAAGAATTGGGGAATGAGGTGGCGATAGCACTCAATAATCAGGAAGGTGAACCCAATATATCTATTGAATCTCCAACAGTGGAATCAAAAGGAGATATTGAGAGTATCCCGGAAAAAACTCCTGTTGAAAAACCCGAGATTTATACCCTGGTTGAATTCATGCCTGAATTTCCTGGTGGCCAGGCGGCTTTTATTAGATTTTTATCTAAAAATCTCAAAGTTCCTGAAGAAGCAATGGAGCCAGGACAAAAATTAAAAGTGATGGTTCAATTTGTAATAGGAAAAGAAGGAGAGATATCGCATATTGAGTTTATTGAAACTAGTGGGGAAGTTTTTGAGCAGGAGGTTCTTAGAGTGATGAAGAAAATGCCCATGTGGAAACCTGGTTTCCAAAATGGTGAAAGGGTATCAGTATATTTTAAGCTCCCGGTTGTTTTCGAGGTTCCTGAGGAGTGATTAATCATCTTAAAACGGACTGCTTTCTTTTTAAGGGTTATTTCTTACCTTGCCCGACTCACAAATTTGAGTATGGAAGATTTAGAATTAAAAAGAAGAAAAGCTTATTCTAACCGCCGTTCAATAATGGATATGGGGATGGGCTTTATTTATCTGGGGATGGGAGGTTTTTTTTTATTGTCAAAACAATTTGGAGTAAACATAGACTTTCCACCGGCACCCTTTAATTATATATTTGGGGGGCTCTGTTTGTTGTATGGCGGGTTTAGAGTTTATAGAGGATTTAAGAAAAATTATTTTCGTTCATGACAAAGAACAGCGCAAAGAAATTTTTAATAGAATTACCAGCATTCTCACTTACCGTGCTGGTAATTTTTTTACTGGGTTGTAATAATACTAAGCAGCCCGACAACCGCGATACCCCTACCAGCGGTACCATTAATATCAGTGTTGACGAAACCTTTAAGCCGGTGATAGATTCGCAGATAAAAGTTTTCGAATCTCAGTATCCTAATGCCAAAATCAACGTAAATTATAAGTCCGAAGCAGACTGTCTTCGTGATCTGAACCAGGATAGTACCCGAATGATCATTGTTACCAGGGGACTTTCAGAGAAGGAAGAACAAATATTAATTGATACACTATCTTATAAACCTATGTATGGCCCGATGGCTTTTGATGCCATTGCAGTGATCACCAACAATCAGTCAAAAGATACTATTTTCACCATGGAAGATATTCGCTCCATGGTAAAAGGAACCAGTGGGTATAAATACAAGGTATTATTAGATGGTATATCTGCAACCAGTACGGTGCGATACGTTGTAGATTCATTATTACGGGGTGCTCCCATATCAAAAAACATTGTAGCGGCAAAGAATAGTGAGGCAGTTATTGATTATGTTTCAAACAGTAATGACGTAATCGGCCTGATAGGGGTAAGTTGGACCGGCAACAAAGACGATCCGGAACAAAGCAGTTTTTTACAAAAAGTTAAAATAGCAGCATTGGAATGTACAGGTTGCCAGGGTACGTATGTGAAGCCCTACCAGGCTAACATTGCAATGGGACGATATCCTATGATCCGACCTTTGTATTATATCTTAAAGGAAAATTATAAGGGGCTAGGCAGCGGATTCAAAAATTTTCTCATCTATGAGAAAGGTCAATTGATTTTTAAAAGGGCATATTTATTGCCTTCAAGAATGAGGTTTGAGGTTCGGGACATGCAAATTTCACAATAACAGGATACTTAACACATTTTTAAACTCAAAAATAAGCAGGGACAATGATGAAACGATTATTCAGTTTAGCAATTACAGTTGTCATTGGCAACATTCTTTTTGCTCAAAGTGTAGAGCAGGGTAGAAAACTTTTGTATTATGAACGATATAAAGGTGCAAGAGAAACTTTTGAAAAGATTCTTGCTGCCAATCCTAATAATATAGATGCAGTCTATTGGTTGGGCCAAACCTTACTAGAAATGCCTAACAAAGATTCTGTTGCCGCCAAAGCTCTTTACCAGAAAGCGCTGTCTACAAATGGGAACGCCCCATTATTGCTTGCTGGCATGGGCCAGATTGAATTAATGGAAGGAAAAGGGAATGATGCCCGCCAACGTTTTGAAACAGCTATTAATTTAAGCAAAGGGAAAGATGTCAATATATTGAATGCAGTGGGTAAAGCGAATGTGAATGCCAGGGCTGGCGATGCCAATTATGCAATTGAAAAATTGACTCTTGCTACGCAGGTAAAAGGTTTCAAGGATCCGGAGACTTATATTATTATGGGCGATGCTTACCGCAAAATTATTGATGGGGGAAATGCTGTTACGTCCTACAATAAAGCATTGGCTTTAGATCCTAAACTTGCTGCCGTAAAAAATAAAATCGGCAAAGTATACCTCACCCAGAATAATCCAGACTATTTTTTACCAGCTTTTGAAGCAGCGACGCAATTAGACCCTACTTACAAACCTGCATACTTTGAATTGTTTTACTATTATTATTTCAGAGATGTCAACAAAGCTGCAGGCTACCTTGATAAGTTCATTGCTAATACCGACCCCGGTCCCGAAGTTGAATATTTAAAAACTGACTTCTTATATGCCTCTGCCAAGTTTAAAGATGCAAAAGATAAGGCCCAATCATTAATTACTCAATATAGTGATAATGTCAATCCCCGGATGTATAGGTTAATAGCATACACAGCGGATACTTTGGGTGATTTGCAGGTGGCTAAAGAGGCAATGACAACATTCCTTGCAAAACATGGCGATGAACCTATTTTACCTGCTGATTATGTGGAATTATCTAATATTAACTCTAAGATTCCAGGTAGTGAACCGGAGGCCTTTGTAAACCTCCAAACGGCAATTGAAATGGATACTGTTGTCGATAATAAAGTAAAATATATTCAATCAGGTGCTGCTCTGGCAAAACGCCTGGGCAACCGGAAAGAAGAAGCCAACTGGCTGGGTGTTGCCTATAGAGTGGATAAGAATCCAAATCAGAACGATTTGTATAACTGGGGATATGCAAATTACCAGGCGGGTGAATATAAAACAGCAGACAGTATTTTCTGCGGATTGTATCAATCAAAATATCCAACTGAAATATTTGGTTACCTCTGGTGTGCAAGAAGTTTACAAGCCCAGGACACTACAATGGAAAAAGGACTGGCCGTTGACGCATACAAGAAACTTGCTGAAATGGCATTACAGATAGACTCTGTAAAATTCAAGAACCAGGCTATATCTTCTAATTTTTACCTGGTATCATATTACAACGATATCAAAAAAGATAAAGGAGCCGCCATTAATCATATTGATCGGGTACTGGCTATTGATCCTGCTAATGCAGATGCTGTAAGAATTAAGGAAATTCTGAACAAGCCTCCTTCCAGAGCGCCTGCTGCAAAACCTAAACCTAAAACAACCGGTTCAACAACTAAAAAACCGGCAGGTTCATCAGGAAACAAGAAGTAACCTGTTATTATAAAGTATTATACTTCATCCCCTGTAGCAGTAAGCTGCAGGGGATTTTTATTTTTAGATTTGAATTTAACCTTCTTGGAAATTGGGTATGCTATCCTATTTTTGCCAATAAATCAATAATAATCAATGTATTTTTTGCAGATTTCGGCAACAACACAGAACCCAGATAATTCGTTTTGGTATCTTCCTATTGCACTGCAATTATTATTTGCGATAGGCTTTGTAATTGTTATGATGGGAGTTACTCATTTACTCGGTCCTAAAAGGCCCACCAGCGATAAATTAGCCAATTTTGAGAGTGGTATTGAAAGTGTAGGGAATGCCCGTCAACCTATGGCAATTAAATACTTTTTGGTTGCTATTTTGTTTGTATTATTTGATGTTGAAGTCATTTTTTTCTATCCATATGCTGTTAATTTCAGAGGTTTGGGATGGAATGGTTTTTTTGCAGTATTGATGTTTGTAGGTTTTTTCTCATGTGGTTTTATTTATATCATTAAGAAGGGAGCCTTGAAATGGGAGGAGTAAATCCTTGATGAGTTAATATGAGATTTAATATTTTGGATTCAAACAATAGGAGATGATGTCTGTTGAAATATTAAATCTTTCAATCTAAAATAGTAGAAAAATTATGGCACGTCCTGTTCAATATAATCTTAGCGGTGAAAATAATGTGAAGCTTGTAACCGAAGGACCTGAAGGGCATTCGGGGGAAGGGTTTTTTGCTACATCCCTGGATAAAGTGGTGGGCCTTGCACGAAAGAACTCCATCTGGCCTTTACCTTTTGCCACTTCCTGTTGTGGAATAGAATTCATGGCCACCATGGGTTCGCATTATGATTTTGCGCGTTTTGGTGCCGAGCGGGTAGGATTCTCTCCACGACAGTGTGATTTGCTTATGGTAATGGGAACCATCGCTAAAAAGATGGGTCCTGTAGTAAAGCAGGTCTATTTACAAATGGCCGAACCCAGATGGGTGCTGGCAATGGGAGCTTGTGCAAGCAGTGGCGGAATTTTCGATTCATATAGTGTGTTGCAGGGAATTGACCAGATCATTCCGGTTGATGTGTATATACCGGGATGCCCTCCCCGGCCGGAAGCGGTTCTTGACGGTTTTATGAAAATACAGGATCTGGTAGGGAAAGAAAGTTTGCGTAGAAGGAATGGAGACCGTTATAAGGAGCTTATGGGAAGCTATGGAATTCAATAATCTTCTCCCGTCAGGGGGATCAAATTAAAATATGACTCTCACCAACGAAACCATTAAACAAAGATTGATTGAGAAGTTTGAAGGACAGGTTGTAAATTTTGATGAGCCATATGGTATGCTCACTTTCGAAGCACCTAAAGAACTGAATTTAAAAGTGCTTCAATATTTATATGATGACAATGAATTAAAGTTTCGGTTCCTTACCGATTTGCAGGCTGTACATTATCCCCATCAGGAGGGAAGAGAACTCGCTGTTGTTTATCATTTGCACAACCTGGTTGATAATGTTCGTATACGGTTTAAAGTTTTTACAAACATTCTTCAACCTGATATATTCACCGCCACTAATCTCTTTGCAGCAGCAAACTGGATGGAAAGGGAAACGTATGATTATTTTGGAGTGAATTTTAAAGGACACCCTAATCTGATTAGAATATTAAATGTAGAGGAGATGGACTACTTTCCCATGCGTAAAGAATTTCCATTGGAAGAACAAACACGGGTTGATAAAGATGACGAAATGTTTGGGAGAAGCTAATAGGCCATGAGCAAATGTGAAAATTCGCAATTGTGCACATGGAAAGCCTTTTGCAAATGAAGGGAGATCGGGGTTATTGTAGTAAAAATTTGAGTCATTTTTAGAGAGTGATTATTAGAGATTGTAACTGTCAGATTGTAATTAATTATTCAAAATGAATCAATCCATTTTAACATTTTCACATTTGCTAATTTTCACATTGAATTATGATTGATCAACATATAAAATTACCGGAAGGCTCCATTGAAAAGCAGACGACCACTTTAAATCTGGGTCCAACCCATCCTGCCACTCATGGAGTTTTTCAGAATATACTTGAACTTGACGGTGAGCGGATCGTTTCTGCAAAACAAACTGTCGGGTACATTCATCGTGCTTTTGAAAAAATTGCGGAAAGAAGACCGTTATATCAAATTACTCCCTTAACCGACAGGTTGAATTATTGTTCCTCTCCTATAAATAATATGGGTTGGCATATTACCTGTGAAAAACTTTTAGGAATATCGCTTCCAAAGCGTGTAGACTATCTGCGTGTAATCATAATGGAACTTGCCCGGATTTCAGATCACCTCATCTGTAATTCAATTGTTGGTGTAGATACCGGGGCTTATACCGGTTTTTTATATGTTATGCAATACCGCGAGTTGATCTATGAAATATATGAGGAAATATGCGGCTCCCGGCTCACTACCAATATAGGGCGCATAGGCGGGTTCGAAAGAAACTTTACTACTACAGCTTTTGAAAAGCTTGAAAAATTCCTGAAAGAATATCCATTGGTTTTACAGGAGTTTGAAAATCTTTTCAGTCGAAACCGCATTTTTATGGAACGCACTATTGGAGTTGGAGCCATTAGTGCTGAGAGAGCGCTGAATTATGGTTTTACTGGTCCTAATCTCCGTGCAGCGGGTGTTGATTACGATGTAAGAATTCATACCCCTTACAGTAGTTATGAAGATTTTGATTTTATAATTCCTGTAGGAACCACAGGTGATTGTTATGATCGCTATTTAGTTCGTAACCAGGAAATGTATCAGTCATTGAGTATCATTGAACAGGCTTATAAAAAAGTAAAGGAATTCAAAGGGGCCGATGCAGAAGTCTTTCATGCGGATGTTCCCGAATATTATTTACCCGAGAAGAAAGATGTTTATACTAAAATGGAAGCGCTGATATGGCACTTTAAAATTATTATGGGTGAAATTGATATTCCACCGGGTGAGCTATATTGTAGTGTTGAAGGCGGGAATGGTGAATTGGGTTTTTATCTGATAAGTGATGGGGGCCGTGCCCCTTACCGGTTGCATTTCAGAAGACCCTGCTTCATATACTACCAGGCATTTGAAGAACTGGTGAAAGGAAGCATGCTGAGTGATGCAGTAATTGTGCTGAGTTCATTGAACCTGATAGCAGGTGAAATGGATGGTTAATGTGATAATGTGCTAATGTGATAATGTGCTAATGTGCTAATGTGCTAATGTGCTAATGTGCTAATGT
>Ga0136634_10000117_pt1 | contig 38546 bp, 38 predicted proteins | sample AntDrymUQ8332106_2_FD_104654 | JGI IMG/M metagenome (GOLD analysis project Ga0136634, IMG submission 104654) | Polar desert sand microbial communities from Dry Valleys, Antarctica - metaG UQ833 (21.06) | ecosystem: Environmental > Terrestrial > Soil > Desert | place: Antarctica: Dry Valley... | reverse complement strand
CATAATTTAATCTGCAAGATTTTATATGTAAATTTCAATTTTCATGCAGATTATTTCACGCTTTTTTATCCTCAAAATCTTACCAATTGTGGATTACTTGTATTTTTAAGGGACGACTAAATAATCATTTCCAAACCCGACGCAGAAATCGAATCCAGTTCCGATGCATTACATTCTCGATGTCTTCCTGACTATAACCACGTTTTTTTAAAATTCCAGGCATATTTTGCAGATCTGAAATCGTGTCGAGGTCGTACGGACATTGTTCCGTACCAAACGCTCCATCCAGGTCAGTACCAATTCCTATATGCAAAGCATTGCCTGCTATCTGGCAAATATGATCCATGTGATCCACCATCACTTCAAGACTGCAATTCATTTGTTGAGGAGTTGATTCCTGGCGTACCCAACCTGGTACCATCATCCATGCATCGAGCGGTGCACCAATAACGGCATCTCTATCAATAAGGGTTTTGATCATTTCATCACTAAACTGGCGGTTATGATCTACCAGACTTCTACAATTATTATGACTCGCCCACACCGGTCCTTTGTAATGATCCATTGCCTGCCAAAAAGCATCATCACATAAATGGGTAGCGTCTAGTATTATGTTAAGCTCCTCCATCTTTTTCAACAACTCCAAACCCCTGGAATTCATTTTTCCGGTTGCATCCGTTCCATTGGCATATCGTCCCGGTCCATAATGTGCAGGGCCAATTGCCCGTAATCCATAATTAAAGGCAGTTTCCAAATGTTTTAAAGTGATTAGAGAATCGGCGCCTTCCAGGCTTAAAATATACCCAATCGGGTTACCTGTTTTATCGGAACTATCATCCCATGTCTTTACATGTATTTCCATCGAAGGGAGGTCCTTAATCTGAATCATTTCCCCCTCTTCTTCCATTGCTTTATACCATGCAAGCTGTCCCTGGGTTTGGGCCCACGCCTGTTGTGAGGAATGCCAGCCTGGTAACCAACTATCGGGTTCAATATATCGTGCAATCTGTGTAGCAACCACAATCCCGATATTTCCTTCCCTTAAGGCGGGTAATGAAACAGTACCATTTTCGCGGTCAGGTTTATCGTTCATTCCTTTTTCCCTTTCGCGGATGTGGTGAACGGATTGTCGCAGATCCCTGTTCCATTCCAGGGCATTCATACTAAGATCAAGGTGTGCGTCGATGGTGAACATTAGAAATTTAAAAATGGTTAATTCGAGATTCAAATCTGTTCCGGAACATAATTCATTTTCAAGAGGATGGAACAATAATCGAAATCTACAGGGTAATCTTTCTATCCCTTGCTATATTCTTCCACTCCCCCGTCAGGGTTCCATCCACAACGGTATGAGCACTTTCATACAAAGCAACAGTAGGACAAATATGAAATGGCAAACCATATAAAAGGTCGCCAGGCTGGAAGGATTGACCAGGAGGGGTTTCTACCAAAAGATGTTCTTCACTATGTCCTACAACTATTAAATCAGGAGCATTCATAAAATGAACTCTTCGGGATAATTCGTTTTCTGATGCGATAGATTTGTGCCCAAGGTCAAGACAAAGCCTGTTGGTATTAGGTATTGAAATTACTCTGGTGATAACAAGAGCTGCGGGTAAAAACTCTTGTTCCTTACAAAGGTCCAGGTATCCTTTATCCCAGTATATAAATGTTCCAGGGCTGCATTCAATATGCTTTCTTTTGCAGTGAATAGAAAAGGTGGGCGTTCCCCCAGCAACAATAATCGGGGCAGGTAACATTCTTTCTTCAAGTGCTTCTTTCATTTTTAACACCAATTCAAATATTTCATCACATTCCGCTTTACGCCTGTCGAAATCCAAATTCCTGATATGACCATCATATATATGCAAGCCAATAGGTTGGATTCCCTGGGTATTGGTGCTGTTATTATATAATTCGATGGCAATACTACCGGGAGTAATACCGGTACGATTCATACCTACATTCAGATCAATGAATACTGGCACCCGCAAATTGTTTGATTCAAAAACTTCTGCCATTTGTTTGGCTGCATTCACGTGGTCAATCAGGCAGGAAAAAACGGTTCCCGGGAAGGCCTTTATCAACTCAACAAATCGGGTGATTTTTGGACCAACAGGCTGATAGGCCAGAAGTACATCCCGTGCCGAACAGGAGGCAAGCATTTCTGCTTCAGCTATGGTAGCACATTTAAACTTACTGATTCCTGCTTCAATCATAAGTTCACACGGTTCTCTGCATTTATTGGTCTTTACATGCGGACGCAATCGATGAATATCATCGATCATTGAAATCAGCATACGGATATTCTCCCTTACCCGATCAGGAAATATGATCAATGCAGGTGAATCAATCTTTTCAGAGTTATTGACGTGATACCATTCATGAACAGAAGAATTCATTATGCCTGCTTTACGTAACTGGGAAATTTACTAAATGTATAAATGTAAGGAGAACTTAACTCGAAAGTCCAAAGACAAACTTAATTTCCGACTGCCGGGACAGACATTAGTATAGCGCTGAAATGACAAATGGCTGCAGATAAAACGAACAAATGCCAAACAGCATGGTGATAAGCAAAAAATCTCCATAGGTAAAAAAGAACGCCTATTGAATACAACCCAGCCCCTGTAAGAATCAATACTACTATCGAATGGGGCATGTTTGCGAAAAATTCCCTGGCTCCTGTGAGAAGCATCCAACCCATTAACAGATAAATGATGGTGGATAAATATTCGAACCGGCCGGTATAAAAAATTTTAAAAAATATACCTATTAAGGTCAGGCTCCATAAGACCGAGAGCAACATAAAACCAAAGCTGTTATTTATGAAAATCAGAATAAAGGGTGTATAAGTACCGGCAATTAAGAAATAGATACTGATATGGTCCAGGATCATAAACAGTTTTCGGATTTTTGCTTTGGTATGCCAATGAAATAAAGAGGAGAAGGTAAAAACCATTAAAAAGCTACATCCATATATTATGGATCCAATCACAATAGAGGTGGCAGAGCTCGCGAGAGAATTTAGAATGAGTATGGGAATACACACAATTCCAAATAGAATCCCGAGTATATGGGTCATGCTATTGATCCTTTCTTCCCTCAGATCCAGATCAGGTGAATATTCAGCCATTAGAAATTATTTATCTTATTTATAATAATGAAAAATCCATACCATTTGTTCACATTTCTAAAATTAATTTTACAGAGACAGATAATTATTACTATGATAATATTGGATCCATTTTTTGAAAAGATTATAAGACACTTGTTGTAAAGAAAAGGGGTGTGGTTTGATGGGAGACTCAAGATTTAATTTTTAAAAAAAGGCGTTGATGAAGTACTATATTAAATCAGAAAACCAGATTTTTGAGGCAAAGTATTAATTTCGAAGATTCAGGATCTGTAATGGAAATGAACGTTAATTTATTAATCAACTAAATATTTCATTTATGAAACGCGCTAACTGGCTTATTTGTTTATTCCTTGTTTGCTTTCATGTATCGGCTGTAATTGCCCAAACCAAAGCTGATATTTTTGGTGGATCCGCAGAAATTACCTGGCTGGGAATTGATTTTACGCAGACTAAATTTATTGGTTCAGCTACTCAATTTAAAGATGCGGGAGAGATCACCAGTAGTGAATTCCGTGATAAATATATACCTGGCTGGAACCAGCTTTTTGTTGATGAGCAAAAAAAATACGATGTTGCCAGTGCTGTAAAGCGTGCGGAAGTAAAATATGGGATGGATGTAACTGAAAAATCGAACAATGGTATAAAGGGTAACTTTTTTTCTAATGATCCCAATGATTATAAAAAACTTGATGAGGCGAAAATCGCCGACCTCGTTAAAAAGTATGATTTTCAGGGGAAGACGGGCATCGGACTGATATTTTTTATAGATGGAATGAGCAAATCAAAGGATGAAGCCTCCGGATGGGTAACCTTTGTTGATATGAAATCCAAAAAAGTTTTGCTTACAGAATACAAAACAGGGAAAGCAGGTGGGTTTGGATTTAAAAATTACTGGGCAAAGTCTTTCCTCAATATTTTAAAGGCAACGGAGAAAATGAAGGGGTAGGTTGGAGGGTTCAGGATACAGGAAACAGGAATACAGGATTCAATACACATAATACAAGAGAAAGAATACAAGAGACAGAATTCAGATAACAGAAACAGAATAAACAATTAGTAGTGGTTCGGTTAGGAATTAACCGGAAAATACATTGAGAAATGGGGATACTGCTCCGTTAGGAGCTAGTGTTTATAGCATAGGATCCCATAATCAAAATCGGCTCCGGTTGGAGCCCCTTATTGTCGTAGATAGATAAAAGGTTATTTTTTTTTATAATTCGGCGCTCTTAAAGAGCATAAACTTTAAGTAATTCGCATCCTTTTGACTACAGAATACAGGATAGGGAATTGCAAAATTTACTGCAGAAAATATTCTAACTCCATCTGGGAAACTCAAATTATTAATACAGGCTCCCATTTTTATCCTGTCTTCTGTATCCTGTCTTCTGTATTCTAACTTCTTTCCTCATAAAAGTTTATTTTGGTGTAATCGTATTACCAGTTATTTTTGCGATCTATTATGAAACAATTTTTACACATCCATCATCATCATACTTGCCTGAACAGGTAATCCGGTGGTGTTTTGTGTATTTGTATAAAACATGTAAGGGCTTACCAACGCGGTAAGCCTTTTTCTTTACCCTTACCTTGAAGGCCTCAGAAATTCTTCAGGGATTGATTATTAAAAAAAATATGCCTCTTTGAGGTTTATATTATGGTTTTAAAAATTGCTATTCAAAAATCAGGTCGCTTACATGAGGACTCAGTAAAACTTCTAAAGGATTGTGGGATTGATTTGAAAAATGGAGTGAATAAATTAAAAACAGAAGCCGATAATTTTCCTCTTGAAGTGTATTTTCTTAGGGATGATGATATTCCGCAGTACGTTGAAGATGCTGTAGCCGATATTGGTATTGTAGGAGAGAATGTGCTTTTGGAAAAAAATAAGCAGGTGCAGGTAGTAGAGAAACTTGGTTTTGGAAAATGCCGCTTAAGCATTGCTGTAGGCAGAAAAGAAATTTATGATAGTGTGAATTACCTCCAGGGGAAAAAAATCGCGACGAGCTACCCTGTATTGGTTCAGAGGTTCTTAAAAGAAAATCATGTTGATGCTGATATCCATGAGATCAGTGGATCCGTGGAAATTGCACCAGGTATTGGTTTGGCGGATGCCATCGTGGATCTGGTAAGCAGTGGGAGCACTTTATTCATGAATGGTTTAAAGGAAGTGGAAACGATTTTGAAATCCGAGGCGGTGCTCATACGAAATAATAACATGAGCGCCCAGCAACAAGAAATACTGGAAAAATTGTTATTCCGTATACGAGCGGTGCGAAAGGCAAGAAACAATAAATATATATTATTGAACGCACCTAATGAGAGCCTGGAGATGATCATAGGCTTATTACCCGGGATGAAAAGTCCCACAGTGGTGCCATTGGCAGAATCAGGATGGAGCAGCGTTCATAGCGTATTAAATGAGAATGAATTTTGGGAGATCATTGAAAAGTTGAAAGCAGCCGGTGCACAGGGAATATTGGTAGTGCCCATCGAGAAAATGATTATTTAGCCTGAATATATACATTGAAGATCGACCTTACATTTCCGAATTTGTAGTGATAGTATTGTAATCCTTTGTACTCCCATTAACCCTAAACACATTAGCAGATTAGCTAATTAATTTTAGAAATATGCAGATCATAAAATATCCCGATAAAAAAGACTGGACTGAATTGTTAAGGCGACCGGTCACGGATTCAACGGTTCTTGAGAGAAAGGTGGGAAAGATTTTAAATAGCGTATTAAGAAAAGGAGACAAGGCACTCCGCAAGTACACAAAAAAATTTGATGGTGTTCTGTTGGATGCTATCCAGGTATCGGAAGAAGAGATCAGAGAAGCATCCGATCAGGTTGCAGGTGAATTAAAAGAGGCTATTCAACTTGCAGCTGCAAACATTGAGACTTTTCATAGAGTCCAGGTACAGGAACCGGAATGGATCGTAACCATGCCCGGTATCATGTGCTCCAGAAAAGCCCTTCCCATTGAGAAAGTAGGACTCTATATCCCTGGAGGATCAGCACCATTATTTTCAACTATTTTGATGTTGGGCATACCTGCCAGGCTTGCAAAATGCAAAGAAATTATTCTTTGCTCGCCTCCCGGGGCTGAGGGAAAACTTCATCCGGCTATTTTATTTACCGCACATTTTGTAGGCATTTCAAAAATCTTCAAGGTTGGTGGTGTTCAGGCTATCGGTGCTATGGCATATGGAACTGAAACCATACCTAAAGTGCATAAAATATTTGGACCTGGTAATCAATTTGTAACCTGCGCTAAACAAATGGTTCAAAAAGAAGGTCTGGCTATTGACATGCCAGCTGGTCCCAGCGAGGTGGCTATCTTTGCTGACGAGTATGCCGATGCTTCATTTGTCGCCGCAGATTTACTAAGCCAGGCCGAACATGGAACTGATAGCCAGGTTTTATTGGTTTCTACTGATGAGATCTGCGTAGAAAATGTACAATTTGAAATACAAAAACAATTAAGTGAATTACCCAGGAAAGATATTATTATCAGAGCACTGGCAAATAGCAAAGCCATTGTAATTAAAGACCCTGATGAAGCTATGGAGCTGTTGAATGAATATGCACCAGAACATTTAATACTGGCATGTCACAATGCGGATGAAATGGCTGAAAAAGTTACTAATGCAGGTTCCGTCTTCATAGGGCCTTATTCACCTGAAAGTGTGGGCGATTATGCAAGTGGTACCAATCATACTCTGCCTACTAACGGATACGCAAAATCGTATAGCGGAGTGAGTGTTGATAGTTTTGTAAAAAAGATCACTTACCAGAAAGTATCAAAAGAGGGCTTGTCCCAAATAGGAAAAACTGTTGAACTGATGGCTGAAGCTGAAGGATTACAAGCCCATAAAAATGCCGTTAGTATTCGGCTGGCCCGGTTGGGAATGTGATAACTGTTAATAAACAGCTGGGTATTCAGATGAACTCCACAACTAATAATTCATGTTTGATTTAAATAATTTGGTAAGAGAAAACATAAAGAAAGTGGTTCCTTATTCATCTGCCCGTGATGAATTCAAAGGTGAAGCAGAGATATTTCTCGACGCTAATGAAAACAGTTTTGGATCGCCTCTTACCAAATGGTATAACCGGTATCCGGATCCCATGCAAATGAAAGTGAAACAAAAATTGAGTGACATTAAAGGAGTACCGGTTGAAAATATTTTTTTAGGTAACGGGAGCGATGAATGTATTGACGTTTTACAGCGTGCCTTTTGTGAACCAGGAAAAGACAATATTATTATTTGTCCTCCTACCTACGGTATGTATGAAGTGAGCGCTAGTATCAATGATATACAGATTAAAAAAGTTCCACTTACGGAATCCTTCCAATTAGACCTGCCAGGTATAGAAGCGGCGATTGACGATCATACCAAAATGATCTTTCTGTGTTCACCTAATAATCCCACTGCGAATTCTTTAAATAAGGTAGATGTTGAAATCATACTCAATAATTATTTTGGACTGGTGGTGATTGATGAGGCCTATATCAATTTTTCCAGGTTCCGTTCGTTCACACAGGAGCTTAATGATTATCCAAACATTTGTGTTCTTCAAACATTGTCCAAAGCATGGGGCCTGGCAGCGCTTCGTGTCGGTATGGCTTTCGCTTCTGAAGCCATTATCCAGGTAATGAATAAAATAAAGCCACCGTATAATATTAACCAGGCCTCCCAGGAACTGGTGCTTAAAGCTTTGGAAGAAGTAGGTCAGGTGAACAATATGATACAGGAAATTGTAAAGCAAAGAGGCGAGCTAACCCTTCAATTGTCAGAATTGGCGATTGTACAAAAAGTTAATCCCAGCGATGCAAATTTTTTATTGGTTAAAGTCAGCGATGCAAAAGCCATTTACAATTTTCTTCTCGGAAAAGGAATTGTGGTTAGGGATCGAAGCAAAGTGGAACTATGTAAGGACTGCCTTCGGATAACAGTTGGCACACCAAAGGAGAACAATGAATTAGTTAAAGAACTTAAAGATTATGCCCTTCAAATTCGCTAAGTTTACTCTTTAAAATATAAACTATTATTATGAAAAGTCTCTGCTTAAAGTTGTGTTTGGTGACTGTGATGATTGGTTTGGGGTTAATACATGCTGTCGCATCGGATACAACGAAAGTATCGGGCAGAAAGTTACAACCTGATGTTGATAATGGAGGCCTCAAACTTCCCACGGGATTTGGAGCTGTAACAGTAGTGGACTCCTTAGCACGGAACCGCCATTTGGCGGTCAATAGCAATGGTGATATTTATGTCAAACTATCGCGGTTGAAAGATGGGAAAGGAATTATAGTATTACGTGAAAAAGAAAACGGCAAGGCCTCAGTAGTAAAAAGTTTTGGCAATTATATTGGTACCGGCATTGCTTTTAAAAATGGCTATCTCTATGCGTCTTCTGACTCGAATGTATATCGTTATAAACTTAATGAAAGCGGGGAAGTGATGGCTCCTGATGCTCCTGAGACGATTGTAAAAGGGCTTGTTTCAAAAAGACAACACGAAACAAAATCAATAGCTCTCGATAATGCAGGTAATATTTATGTGAACATCGGTGCTCCTTCCAACTCCTGCCAGCTGCAAGATAGAGGCAAAGGATCAAAAGGTCAGGATCCTTGTCCAATTCTCGATTCAGCAGGTGGTATCTGGCAATTCAAAGTAGATAAAATGAATCAGTCCTATGCCGAGGGTGTTCGGTATACAACTGGCACTAGAAACATAGTTGGACTGGACTGGAACAATACAGTCAACGAATTGTATGCCATGCAACATGGTCGCGATAATCTTTTTCAGAACTGGCCTGAATTGTATGATAGTGTAGAGAGTGCCGAAATGCCAGCTGAAGAATTTTTACAGGTTAAGAAAGGTTCTAATTTTGGATGGCCTTATTGTTATTTTGATCCATTTCAGAAGAAGAAAGTATTAGCACCTGAGTATGGGGGTAATAAAACCACCCAGGGTCGTTGTGAAAAAATGGATACCCCTGTTATTGGTTTCCCAGGACATTGGGCCCCTAATGCATTAATGTTTTATACAGGTACAATGTTCCCTGAAAAATACCGGAATGGTGCATTCATAGCATTCCATGGTTCCTGGAACCGGGCTCCATTAAAACAAAAAGGCTACCAGGTTATTTTTGTTCCACTGAAAGATGGTAAGCCAAATGGTGAGTGGGAAGTATTTGCAGATGGATTTATGGGTACTCCCGAAATTTCGGCGCCACGGGATGCACAATTCCGCCCTTGTGGATTGGCGCAGGGTAAGGATGGTTCATTGTATATTTCGGATTCTGTGAAAGGAAGGATCTGGAAAATAATTTATAGCGGAAAATAATTCGAATATGAAAAAAGGAATTATCATTTCTACTTTACTGCTGTGTGTTTTTTATTTATTGGCACAAACAAAACCAAAAAGCACCGCACAGGCAGGGGTGGATAAGGCTTCAGTGGAAAGAGGGAAAAAAATATATAATACTTATTGCCTGGCTTGTCACCAGGCTGATGGTTCGGGAGTACCCGGACTTAATCCGCCATTGATCAAAACAAAATGGGTTCTTGGAGATAAAAAACAATTAATCACCGTTATTCTTAAAGGGATGGATGAACTCATCGAGGTAGATGGTGAAGAATACAATAATGTTATGGCATCCCATGCTTTCCTTAAAGATCAGGAAGTTGCGGATGTGCTGACGTTTGTAAGAAACAGCTTTGGGAATAAGGCCCCAGGGGTAACAACCGGCGATGTAAAGTCAGTCAGGGCTACCGTCAAATAATTTAAAGAGATGTAGTAAAATTTATTATTCATAGACCAAATCTATATGATTTGTTAACTCGTTTTTTTTCTGAAAATCTATGGATCAAGTTTTCACTTGAGAGATATTAATGATTTAATTGCTGAGAAATAATATTGTCATCATTTCCTCCTACTTTCATTGCAAACAAAAATTCTCCCATTTTGAAAAGAGTACTTTTCATCGATCGTGATGGCACCATTATAAAAGAGGCGCCTCCTACTTACCAGCTAGATTCTTTTGGTAAGCTTGAATTTTATCCGAAAGTATTTAAATACCTCGGGAAGATTGCATCAGAGTTGGATTATGAATTAGTAATGATTACTAACCAGGATGGAATGGGTACAGATTCATTTCCCGAAGATACTTTTCTACCCGTGCATCAGCATGTGATAAAAAGTTTTGAAAATGAGGAAATCCATTTTGCGGCAGTTTACATTGATACCACCTTTGCCAAAGACAATGCTCCTACCCGTAAACCTCAAACAGGTCTTTTAAAAAGTTATCTCGATAACCCGGAATATGATATTGCTAATTCTTATGTAATTGGTGATAGAATAACAGATGTGCAATTGGCGAAAAATCTTCATTGTAAGGCCATCTGGTTAAATATTGATTCTTCATTGGGTGCTGGTGAAATTAAAGACAAGATTGCCGCACTGCAGGAAGTGGTTGCATTAGAAACGACCGATTGGAGTAGAGTATACGAGTTTTTAAAACTGGGTCTCCGTCGGGTGGTTCATGAACGTAATACCAATGAAACCAAAATTCATATTGATCTTAATATTGATGGAAGTGGAAAAGCAGATATATCTACAGGATTAGGTTTTTTTGATCATATGCTTGAGCAAATCGCCCGTCATGGGAAAATGGATCTTACTATTAAAACCAGAGGTGATTTGCAAATTGATGAACACCATACAATTGAAGATACAGGGATTGCACTGGGTGAAGCTTTTGCTAAAGCCCTTGCGGATAAACGGGGGATGGAGCGCTATGGATTTGCCCTACCTATGGATGAGGCAGATGCCAAAGTACTTATTGATTTTGGTGGCAGAAACTGGCTTGTATGGAATGCATTATTTGTAAGAGAAAAAATTGGGGAGATGCCCACCGAAATGTTCTATCATTTTTTTAAATCATTTTCGGATGCGGCCAGGTGCAATCTCAACATCGAATGTCATGGCGAAAATGAACATCATATGATTGAAGCAATATTCAAAGCTTTTGCCAAGTCAATCCGCATGGCCGTAAAGCGTGATCCACTCAGTAATTACCTTCCAAGTACAAAAGGGCTATTGTAAAGGCAATTATTGTTAGCCACAAAGTCACAAAGAGATTTACAATATTAAGGCACAAGGTTTACTTCTTAAACAAAACATCCTGCCACTCCGGTACCTGGTCAAATACTGATTTTGCAAAGGAGCATTGGGGAATTATTTTTATATCCTTTGATCGTGCATGGTCAGCTACTGCTTGAACAAGTTGCTTCCCGATTCCTTTACCACTTAATGATTCATCTACTTCCGTATGTTCAATAACTATTTTCTGTGCTGAGGGAATATTATATACCAGTTCTGCCACTTTACTTCCATTTTCTTCTATATAAAACATTCCTTTACTGCCTTCTTCCTTTTGTTGTATATGCATAAATGAAGTTATTTAATGAAAAAAATAAACAGAAAATTGGTAATAATCAAAAATGCCTGCATATTTGCAATGCAATGAAGAATAAAATTAATAATCAACAGTGGTGGTGGCATACAAACTCTTTCCGGGGCTTGTAACTGCTATTGTTGTTTTTAACACCATATTCAGGCCCCGATATAAATCGGGGCCTTTTTCATAGTAGTTATTCGAATAGGCAAAGATTCTCGAAAAGAATTCAACTGGTTTTAAATGAAAAGTATGCTTTTGGTAAGCCTCGCAATCGTTGGTATTGAAAGTAAATTACTCAGGCTATGATTAAGATTCACATACATACCAGCTGCAAAAAATTACTGGCCGATGTATTTACTCCGGTTGGAATTTATCTGCGGTTAAGGGATCGTTTTCGCGATACGGTACTGCTGGAAAGTACTGATCATCATGTAGCGGAAAATAGTTATTCTTTTATTTGTATTAACGCCATTGCGGGGGTTGAGATTAGTTCTACCAACAGCCTTGAACGAAAATGGCCTGGACAGAAGCCGGAAAAAATAGAGATCAAAGATCGCAGTGAAATCCCAAAGCTATTATGGGAATTTATGAATGGGTTTGAATTATCACATACTAATGAAAGGGAAAACTTATTTGCTCAGGGACTCTATGGATATACAAGCTTTGATGCAGTCCAATTCTTTGAAACGATAAATTTCTCTTCTGCCAATGGCAAAAAACCATCTATCATTCCCTTAATGCGTTATCGGCTTTATCAATATGTAATCGTACTGAACCATTTTAAAGATGAGTTATATATCTGTGAGAATAAAATCACAGGACTTGAATCAGAATTTCAGGTAGTTGAATCATTGATCCGTAGTAAAGATGTTCCTGTCTATCCTTTTAAAGCAGTAGGAGAGGAAACCTCTAATATGAGTGATGAAGAATACAGGGTGATGGTGAAAAAAGGAATTCAGAGTTGTCACCGTGGCGATGTTTTTCAAATTGTGCTTAGCCGGCGATTTCAGCAAAGTTTTAATGGTGATGAATTTAATGTGTACAGGGCCTTGCGCAATATCAATCCTTCACCGTATTTATTCTTTTTTGATTATGGCGATTATAAATTGATGGGGTCTTCACCGGAATCACAATTAATCATTCATAATGGAAAGGCGATTGTGCATCCGATTGCCGGCACCTTCAAACGGACCGGTGATGATGCTACCGATCAGATGATGGCAGATAAATTATTATTAGATGCTAAAGAAAATGCCGAACACGTGATGCTGGTTGATCTCGCAAGAAATGATCTGAGCAGGGTTTGTGATGATGTAGTAGTGGCACATTACCGGCAGGTGCAGTATTATTCTCACGTCATTCATTTGGTAAGCGAAGTTACAGGCAAAGTAAAGGCTGGTTCGAATCCGTTCGAGTTGATGGCAAAAACGTTTCCAGCTGGGACACTGAGTGGTGCACCGAAATTTAAAGCCATGGAATTGATCACTGGTTATGAATCTACCGAAAGAAGTTATTACGGCGGCGCCATTGGTTTTATGGGTTTCAACGGTAATTGTAACCATGCTATCATGATACGAACTTTTTTAAGCAGGAGCAATACACTTACCTATCAGGCAGGTGCAGGGGTAGTAGCAGCTTCGGACCCGGAAACTGAATTGCAGGAAGTTAATAACAAACTGGGTGCCCTGAAGAAAGCAATTGTTTTTGCTGAAAATATAAATTGATTAAGTGTTAGAGTATGATTTATCAAATGGAGTTAATGAAATGAACACTGCGGACAAAAAATATTATTTTCCTTCATCGTTGGGAAAGGGTGGAACGCTGCCCAAAATATTAGTCTTCGACAATTACGATTCCTTTACCTATAACCTCGTGCATCTGGTTGAAAAAATCCTGCACCAGAAAGTGGAGGTTTATCGTAACGATCAGATTGCCCTTGAAAAAGTAAAAGAATATGATAAAATTATTTTATCTCCAGGTCCGGGTATTCCAGTGGAGGCGGGGATGTTATTACCATTGATTAATGAATACGCTTCCACTAAATCCATACTGGGGGTATGCCTTGGTCACCAGGCTATCGGTGAAGCGTTCGGTGGAACATTGGTGAATCTCAGTACCGTGTATCACGGTGTGGCGACCCCTATCAGGCTGCTGCCTGCCGTACAGAAATCTTCTCCAAATGACCTATTTCAGAATATGCCAGGCGAGCTGGAAGTAGGCCGATATCATTCCTGGATTCTTTCTGATGAAAATTTTCCGGATGATCTGGAGGTTACAGCAAGAGATGAAAACAACTATATCATGGGGTTACGACATAAACAGTATGATGTACAAGGCGTACAGTTTCATCCTGAAAGTGTATTGACACCGATGGGTGAACAGATTATGAGAAATTGGCTAAAAAATTAATTGAATGATCCCGAAATTTTGAATTGCATTAAATGAAAAAAATATTACAATTTTTATTCGAGCATAAAACGTTAGACCGTTCAATGGCCAAAGATGTTTTACTTAATATTTCCAAGGGCATATTTAATGAATCGGAGATAGCTTCTTTTATTACGGTGTATTTGATGCGTAGTATCACCATTGAAGAGTTGCAGGGATTCCAGGATGCCTTGTTAGAATTATGCGTACGGGTCGATTTAAATGGCTATCCCGTCATTGATATTGTTGGAACAGGAGGAGATGGTAAGAATACATTTAATATTTCAACGCTTGCTTGTTTTATAGTGGCAGGCGCCGGCCAAAAAGTGGCCAAGCATGGAAATTACGGAGCTTCTTCAATAAGCGGCGCATCGAATGTAATGGAACAATTAGGTTATAAATTTAAGAATGATACAGGACGTTTGAAGAAAGAAGTGGAAGTGGCAAATATTTGTTTTTTACATGCTCCCATGTTCCACCCTGCATTAAAGACCGTTGCACCCATCAGGAAAAACCTGGGGGTTCGTACATTCTTCAATATGCTTGGTCCCATGGTGAACCCTGCTTTTCCGCAATTTCAGTTGGTGGGTGTATACAGTCTGGAGATGGCACGTATCTACAATTATCTTTTGCAACAAACGGGTAAGGTATTCACAATTATTCATAGCCTGGACGGCTATGATGAAATTTCATTAACAAACGATACAAAGGTTATTACGAATGAAGGGGAAAAAATAATGACGCCCGAACAATTAGGCAAGAGGTCCGTAACCCCCACAGATATATATGGGGGCAATAATGTTGAGGAATCTGCCAAGATTTTTTCAAAGATCTTACAACGAGAAGGAACCTGGGCCCAGAATGCGGTAGTGCTTGCCAATGCCGCCATGTCTTTGCATTGCACCGGCATTTACAAAAATTACGAGGAAGCATATGCTGCTTCTGTAGACAGTCTTGACAGTGGTCGGGCGCAAGATGCATTGAAAAAATTAATTGCATTGCAATAGGGAGTGACAATGGTCTATAGTGAGTTGTATTGATGCTAGCTTTTTTTCACCATTCAAAAAATTTAACTATCGGCACTAATGAATATTTTAGAACAGATCATCAGGTTCAAAAAAAAGGAAGTGGAAGATCAAAAATCCGCAGTGAGTATTTCTACATTAGAAAAAAAAGAATATTTCGGTCGGGATATCATATCAATGAAGCACTTTCTTCTTGATAAAATTAAGACAGGCATCATAGCAGAATTCAAGCGTCGATCCCCATCAAAAGGAATAATAAATGAAAAAGCAAATGTGGTTGAAATTACAACGGCATACACGAATCTTGGAGCATCGGGGTTATCAATACTTACTGATAAAAACTTCTTTGGCGGATGTATTGAAGATTTGGAGGCCGCACGGGGAAACCTCATTCCCATATTGCGAAAAGATTTTATAATTGATGAGTATCAGATCATCGAATCTAAAGCAATTGGGGCAGATACAATCTTGCTGATTGCAGCTTGCTTAACTCCATCCCAGGTGAAACAATTCGCCCAGACAGCCAAAAAACTTCAACTGGAGGTGCTACTGGAGCTTCATGATGAAACTGAACTTGGACATATTTGTGATGATGTTGATATAATAGGCGTGAATAACCGTAACCTGAAGACCTTTACCGTAGATTTAGATCAATCCACAAGGTTATCAGAAATGATTGGGAATAATAAATTGAAAATTGCAGAGAGTGGCATAAGTAATTGTACCAATATTGTCTATTTAAAGCAATATGGATTTAATGGATTTCTGATAGGGGAACACTTTATGAAACAAGATGATCCGGTTGCATCATTTGAAAAATTTGTTAACGAATTAAAAGGGATCTGAACCGATTGTAATTGCCGCATTTATTTTAACACTAAAATCTACATGATGAGAATCAAAGTCTGCGGCATGACTCAAATGGATCAGGCGGAACAACTTGGGGAAATGGGGGTAACCTTCGCGGGATTTATTTTTTATCCTAAAAGTCCCCGGTATGTTTTTAAGAACATTACCACCAGCCAGATCAGGAAGTTGAACAACATCAATAAGGTAGGTGTTTTTGTAAATGCCGGGATCGAAGAAGTTTTGCATATGGTGGATGAATGCCGCCTGCATATGGTACAGCTGCATGGAGATGAAACACCAAAGTACTGCGAGAAGATTGCGGACTATGTGTCAGTTGTAAAAGCGTTTCGGTTAAGTGATAATGATAATGTAAACTGGATGATCCGCCCTTATATGGATATGTGTGATATGTTTATGTTTGACACGATGGGTTCGGGTTACGGAGGAACGGGTAAGAAATTTGACTGGACCGTATTGAGAAATTCATCTATAGGTAAACCTTTTTTCCTAAGTGGTGGTATTGAACCAGGAGACGAGGACAAACTGAAGCAATTTGTGGAGGAGCCTGTAGCAAAGGCTCTTTTCGCCATTGATATCAACAGTAAATTTGAGGTAAGCCCAGGAATAAAAGATATGGAAAAGATAAAAATGTTTACGAATGGGTTAAACAGCTGAAGAGTAAGTATCTAATTCATGACTGGCTTTTTTGCAAATAAGATCCAAGAGTTTTAGACGTCAGGTGCAATTTTGAATTCAGGAAACATGATAACAATCAGACATGCTACAGACAATGATCTGCCACAAATACTGGCGATCTATAATGATGTGATCCTGCACACCACGGCCGTTTATGATTATGAACCCCATACTTTAGATATGCGAAAGCAGTGGTTTCAAACCAAGCAGGAACAAGGTTTTCCGGTTTTCGTGGCAACAGAGAATGAAAAAATTGCAGGACTAAGTTCAATAGGTCCATTCAGGGCATGGGAAGCGTACAAATATTCGGTAGAAAATTCAGTTTATGTTGCAAGTGATTGCCGGGGAAAAGGTATTGGTAAATTATTGATACCGCCATTAATAAAAGCAGCCCGTCAGTTACAATTGCATACCATTATCGCGGGTATTGATGCTTCGAATGAAGCAAGTTTAAAAATGCACAAATGTTTTGGATTTCAGGAAGTGGCACATTTTAAAGAGGTAGGCTACAAGTTTAACCGATGGCTTGACCTTAAATTTTTGCAGTTGATTGTATAATCCAATATCCAGCATCTAGTATCTATTTTCTAAATCAAAAGAAATGCCAGTTAAAACAACATATCAGCAACCAGATACCCATGGCTACTATGGAAATTTCGGTGGTGCCTACATTCCAGAAATGTTGCACCGCAATGTAGAGGAATTGAAAGCGCGGTACCTGGATATAATGTATGAGCCATCATTTCAAAAAGATTTCCGCGAACTCTTGCAGGATTATGTAGGCCGGCCAACACCGTTATACTTTGCCAAGCGTTTGAGCGAACAATTCAAAACAAGGATTTTTTTGAAGCGGGAGGATCTATGTCATACCGGTGCGCATAAGATAAATAACACCATTGGGCAGATATTACTGGCAGAACGATTGGGTAAGAAAAGAATCATAGCAGAAACGGGAGCAGGTCAGCATGGCGTGGCAACGGCAACTGTTTGTGCATTGAAAGGCGTTGAGTGCATTGTTTATATGGGAGAAAAAGATATTGAACGGCAGGCACCTAATGTTGCGCGGATGAAAATGCTCGGCGCCACGGTAATCCCGGCCGTAAGCGGAAGTAAAACGTTAAAAGATGCCACCAATGAAGCCATTCGCGATTGGATCAACAACCCGGTAGATACACATTATATTATCGGGAGTGTGGTGGGCCCCCATCCATATCCTGATATGGTTGCAAGGTTTCAAAGTGTGATCAGTGAAGAAATACGCTGGCAGTTAAAAGATAAAACAGGTAGCGAACTTCCAACGCATGTATTAGCTTGTGTAGGTGGGGGAAGCAATGCGGCCGGAGCGTTCTATCATTTCCTGGATGAGATGAGTGTGCAATTAGTAGCTGTTGAGGCAGCAGGTCATGGTATTAATAGCGGGTTTAGTGCTGCAACCACACAGCTCGGTAAACCGGGTGTCTTGCATGGAAGCAAGAGTCTCGTGATGCAGACCGAAGATGGGCAGGTCGTAGAACCACACAGTATTTCTGCGGGTTTGGATTATCCGGGTATTGGTCCTTTACACGCGCATTTATACCAGAGCGGGCGTGGCCATTTTCTGAGTGCTACCGATGAAGAAGCATTACAAGCGGCTTTTGAGGTAGCTAAACTCGAAGGAATTATCCCTGCACTGGAAACAGGGCATGCGTTTTTCGCATTGCGTAAATTAAAATTAAAAACAGAGGATGTAGTGGTAGTTTGTTTGAGTGGGAGAGGGGATAAGGACCTGGCTACGTATATGAAGACCATGGAATGAGTAGTCGGGTTACTGTTAACACTTGTGAGTTTAGTTCTTTATTTCACAAAAAATAGTCTCGCAAAGGCGATAAGACGCCAAGAACGATAGATTCCTTTCCTTTGCGCCCTTCGGCCTTTGCGAGAACAAAAATTATAATGAGCAGGATACAGAATCTATTCAAGAGAAAAACCACCAATATTCTGAATGTCTATTGCACAGCCGGCTATCCGCAGCTTAATAGTACATTAACTATTATAAAAGCTTTAGAAGAACATGGGGCCGATATGATTGAAATCGGAATGCCCTATAGCGACCCGTTAGCAGACGGTCCCATTATACAAGCAAGCGGCAGTACAGCTATTTCGAATGGGATGACTATAATAAAGTTGTTTGAACAATTAAAGGCAAATAAAAAAAACTCGCCTATAGGAATTGGTGGTATTCCACTAGTATTGATGGGATATATGAATCCTATATTGCAATATGGATTTGAAAAATTCTGTGCAGATGCCGCTGAAGCTGGTGTTGACGGCCTGATATTACCAGACCTGCCTGAATACGAATTTGAAACCCAATATGGGGCCATTATTAAAAGAAATGGATTGGATTTTATTTTCCTGGTAACCCCGGAAACATCAGAAGAAAGAATTGGAAAATTAGATGAATTAAGCAGCGGTTTTTTGTATGCAGTATCTTCATCTTCCACTACTGGAAAAGATAAAAACATGAATGACGTTACCGTCTACCTGCAAAGATTGAAAAAAATGCAGCTAAAAAATCCTGTATTGGTTGGTTTTGGGATCAGGGATAGACAAACATTTGAATTGGCCTGTGCTCATTCGAATGGAGCAATTATTGGCACAGCGTATATTAAAGCACTGGAGAATGCAACCGATCTAAATGAAGCAACAAGATCTTTTTTAAAAAATATTTTATAGAAAGAGCGGAAAACGGGATTCGAACCCGCGGCCTTCAGTTTGGGAAACTGATGCTCTGCCAACTGAGCTATTTCCGCTTGCAATTTGAAGTTACAAATGAATTTGAAAATTATAAAATACAATGCAGGCAATATTCAATCTGTTCTCTATGCATTGGAACGAATTGGCATTGGTGCCGAAGTAACTGATGATATAGAGAAAATAAGGTCTGCCGATAAAGTAATATTTCCAGGAGTGGGCGAGGCAAGCAGTGCCATGAAAAGTCTCAAAGAAAATAACCTCAGCCACCTCATCAAAGAACTAAAACAACCGGTGCTTGGAATTTGTGTAGGCATGCAATTATTATGTGAACATTCAGAAGAGAATGATACCAATTGCCTGGGAATTATTCCTGTACAAGTGAAACGATTTCCGGCAGAATCTAAAATAAAAATTCCACAGATTGGTTGGAATAATATTTTTCAATTAAAAACCGGTTTATTTAGGGATATAGAAGAGAATAGTTTTATTTATAATGTGCATAGTTATTATGCAGAGGATAGTCAGTACTCTATTGCTACCTGTCATTACGGAGTTGATTACGCCGCGGCTGTTCAAAAAAATAATTTTTACGGTCTTCAGTTTCACACAGAAAAAAGTGCAGAAGTAGGAGAAAAAATTCTTAAAAATTTTTTAATACTCTGATTTCCCAAAAAAAAATACAATAGAGGCATGCGTCCATTTCCAACTAATGATCACAAGAAAAAGCCCCCTTTAGAGGGTTGGGGCTTCATCATCCCAGCTATCGACGTGATCGATGGTAAAGCTGTGAGGCTTACGCAGGGTGATTACTCACAAAAAAAAGTATACAATGAACATCCGCTTGACGTGGCAAAACAATTTGAGGATGCCGGGTTGAAACGACTTCACCTGGTGGATCTTGATGGAGCTAAAGATGGAAAAGTAAAGAATTGGAAAGTGTTGGAAACCCTTGCTGGTAAAACATCTTTGATCATTGACTTTGGTGGCGGTATAAAAACAGAAAAAGATGTAGAGATCATTTTTAATTCCGGAGCTTCATTTGCAGCAGTTGGAAGTATTGCTGTGAAAAATGAAGAGGAATTTGTAAAATGGTTGTTACAATTCGGTGCCGATAAATTTTTATTGGGGGCTGATGTAAAAGATGAAAAGATAGTGGTGGCGGGTTGGCTCGAAACCACTAATATTTGGATATATGATTTTATTGAAAAATACATGGAGCATGGTGTACAACAAATCTTTTGTACAGATGTAAGCAAAGATGGAAAGCTCGAGGGCCCTTCGGTTGAATTGTATAAAAATATTGTAACGAAGTATCCTGAATTGCATTTTATTGCCAGCGGTGGAGTGAGCTCCATGTTAGATCTGGATGAATTACGCAATATTGGTTGCAAAGGAGCAATAGTAGGAAAGGCGATCTATGAAGGCCGTATTAAGATCGACGAGTTAAAAGTGTTCTGATATGGATCCACAAAATTTTTGGGTATTTGCATTAACTGGTCTGTTCCTGAATCTTACCCCGGGTAACGACATGATATATGTGGCAAGCCGTAGTACAAGCCAGGGGATTAAAGCAGGAATAGTGTCGGCTCTGGGTATTATGTGCGGATGTTTTGTTCATATTGTTGCAGCCGAAATAGGGTTATCTGCAATTATCTCCCAATCGGCCCTTATTTTTAATTTTATTAAATATCTGGGTGCATTTTATCTAGTCTATCTTGGTATACGCTCAGTGCTCCGTAAAAAGAAGTCAATAGTATTCAATACAGGAACTTCTGTTTTTACATACACAAATATTTTCTGGCAAGGAGTTTTAACTAATATGCTCAACCCAAAAGTGGCCCTGTTTTTTCTTGCTTTTTTGCCTCAATTCATTGATTTCAGTAGTACTCAAACGCATTGGCAAATTCTTTTTCTTGGCAGTTGGTTCAATGTATGTGGTACCATTATAAATATCATTGTGGCTTTTTTATTTGGTAAGATAGGAAACTGGTTAAGCCATTCGCCAGGGTTTTTACAATGGCAGGAAAAAATTACGGGAATGATTTTAATTGGATTGGGAATTAAAGTAGCGTTGACGAAGTCAACCTCCTAAATCCTCCAAAAACGAGAATTAAGAGAAAGTAAAATTTATGGAAGCACAAATTAATACCGAAACCACTTCACTCTTTATGGGGCGGAAGGGGTTAACCAAGCGAATCATTCCTTGCCTGGATATTAAGGATGGCCGTACTGTGAAGGGAACTAATTTTATAGATCTTCGCGATGCAGGAGATCCTGTAGAATTAGGAAAATTATATGCGCAACAGGGCGCTGATGAACTGGTGTTCCTGGATATAACGGCTACACATGAAAAAAGAAAAACGCTCAGTGAACTGGTGAACCGGATTGCTCACCACATCAATATACCTTTTACAGTAGGCGGTGGTATTTCATCTGCTGAAGATGTAAGTTTATTATTACAAAACGGTGCCGATAAGATTTCCGTAAATACAGCTGGTTTCAAAAAACCGGAATTGATTAACGAACTGGCAAAAGAATTTGGAAGCCAGTGTGTAGTCCTTGCCATAGATACCAAAAAAGAGGAGGACGGTGAATGGTATGTTTACCTGAATGGTGGAAGACTAAAAACCGATACAACCTGTTTTGACTGGGCGCGACGCGGTGTTGACGCAGGGGCTGGTGAAATCCTCCTGACCTCCATGAATAATGATGGAACCAAAAATGGATTTGCTATTGATATCACCCACCAGCTTTCAACCCGGTTACCGGTTCCAGTGATTGCTTCGGGGGGTGCCGGGAACATGGAACATTTTATAGATGTATTTGAAAATGGGAAAGCTGATGCAGCACTTGCGGCCAGCATCTTTCATTTCAAAGAAATCTCGATTCCGGATTTGAAGCGATATTTGTCTGAGCATTCAATTTCAATCAGGTTATAAGAGACTCTAAGTATAAGCTCCTTATTTGAATTTCACGTGCAGTGAAATAATGTCTGACTGAAGTGCTGTGCTCCTTGTATAATGTCCGTATCTCAATTCTAACATATTTAATTTTCCGGAACCAGTAATTCCCTTTGGAGGAGTTATTCGAATACCCATCCCAAAGAAGTGACTCTCCAACGTTGACAAATCATAGTCACTCATAAAATAGGTTCGATTCAGTTTGTTTTTTGAAAATTCAGCAAAATAATCAATTGCATTTTGAGTATGAAACCTGTAGAATGGGCTTAAGGAAATAAAGTTCGAGAACTTAACCGCAGTTTCCATTTCAATTGTATGTGCTTTCATTCCCCAATCATCAATATAAAATCTATATAGAGACCGAAGAACAACATAATCGCCTGAAAAATAATTTGCTCTTATCCCTACAGGTAATTTCATTTTTTTATTGGGCAGATTTTCGGGCCGGGCTGAACCGTCGGTAAAATAAACACGATGAAATTTGGTGGCCAGCAAACCACGCTGATAGGTAGGGTCTGTAAGTAATAAAACCTGTAATTTTTTATTAACTACCATACTATACGATAATGATGCAGTATAAGAATTACGTGGTGTATGGTCTACCCGAAGATTGTCATTTTTTGCTCCCGTTCCATAATTTGGAGGTCTTAGTTCCACTGGAAAAATAACTTTCCATTTATCAAAAAAGGCCTGGAGACTGATATCCAATTCCCTGTTTTTATCAGCTGAAGTTTTTCGGAAATTTACACCTGTTCCATAAGATTTATAGTCTGCTTCACGTGAATAGCTGGCAGTTATTCCAACATTGGTTCCTCTCTTTTCATTCTCCCGGTTCCACGACAATGAAGGATACAATCTGGTATCATCGAAAGATGCTGAAGAAATAGTGCTAGGGTCAATTTTATCAGACGAAGCCGAAGTATAATGATCAATTCCAAATTCAATTTTGAATTGATTCTTGCGTTCTTTATTATCGTACTTAATCATTTTAAGTTCGATCGTATTTGTGAAATCTGTTAATTTTTCTGTACCAGTACCCCCGGTTACTGCCGAGTTATTGCCGTCCTGCCGATAATACGAGGCAACAAAATCTACTTCCTCAAATTGTAACTTCTTGTTTTGATACTTTGAAGAATCGGTATTGCCTTGAGAAAAAGCACTGAGGATACTCAAATACATTCCAAGTACTGCCAGTGAAAGGATTCTCATAATAAAGTTTGAATAGATTCTAGTTACAACCGCATCCGCCACCGGATTTGCCTCCGTTAGCGCCGGATGCTCCTTCACGGTATATTTGAAAATTTTGTTCTGCCCTTTGAATTTTTCGTGCACCTAGTTTCATTTCAGCATCATTCAAATACATCTTCTGGTATTGCTTAACGGTTTTGCAGGATAGTAAACCAAAGACAACTGTACATGCAACTGTGAGGAATATATAGGCTGATGTTTTATTTTTCATCAGTTGATTTTTATATTATTCGAGGTATATAGTTTATTTCGGTCATCTAGTATAATGCAGCCGAGGTTTTTTACCTGGTTGATAAGGTTAAGCCCATTCCGTATGCCCATAACCATTACCGGTGTAGCCATCGCATCTGCTATTTCAGCGTATGGGCTGAGTATGGTAACGCTTTTTATTCCGCTAACCGGGTAACCAGTTTTTGGATTAATGGTATGGGAATACTTCTTACCACCTATGATCGCAAATTTTTCATAATTACCAGAAGTAGCCACTGCCTTATCGCTGATATTTAGGTATGAAAATGGATGAGATTTGTTGTCAGGATCTGCGATGCCTATAGTCCAGGGTTTACCATTTGGCTGAACTCCCCAGGTTATGAGATCACCCGCGGCATTTACAATGCCACTGGCTATTCCCTTGTTTTGAAGAATGGATCTGGCCATATCTGCGGCATACCCTTTTCCAATCCCTCCAAAGCCGATGCGCATTCCTTTTTCCCTGAGAAAAACAGTGCCATTTTCTTCATTCAAAATCACATTTTGGTAGTTGATAAGGCGTATCATTTTCTTTGCAGTAGCCTTATCAGGCAAAGAAGTCATTTGTGGGTCAAAATTCCATAAACTTTTATCAATGGATCCATATGTTATATCAAATGCGCCTTGTGTAAGTCTTGAAATTTTTAGGGAACGCCTGATAAGTTCGAATACATTTTTATCTACTTTAACCGGGCGCAAACCAGCATATTTATTGATTGTATTGGTTTGACTGTGATCGCTAAAAGTGGTCAGTAAACCCTCCAGCATTTTTATTTTTGAAATGGTGAAGCTGATCTGTTCTTCCGCCCAGGAGGCATCCTCATGAACAATGCTTATCTCAAAACGGTTTCCCATCAGGCGCAGCACTTTTTTATGAATGCCCACAGAAGGAGTTTCGGGAAAAGCTACTTGCATTAAAAATTCTTTAAATCTTCTACAAATTGTTTAGCAGTTTTTTGTGGTACGCCTTCCCATTGTTTTATAAGCTTTCCCGAAGCATTTAAGAGTATTGTCAATGGGAATTTCCCATCCGGGTTATATTTTTCTGCCAGATCTTCATTATGCAGTATTTGCTTTTTTCCCAATTGATTTTTCTTGAGACGGGGAAAGTCTGCATTAGCCAAGACCAGATTATCTTCAGCATGTTGTAGGAATATTTCGGAAGCGAAAATTTTTTCTTTCAAACGAATACAGGGTGCACACCAATCAGATCCGGAGAAATTAAGGAGTATCATTTTATTTTCCTGTGAAGCCTTCCATTTCGCTTGTTCAAAATCTGTAAGCCAGGTGACCCCATACGTTGAGGAAGGAGGATTGATAAAAGCTGTAAATATTAAAAAAATTAATGGCTTCATATGATATTTGATAAAGGAATATTCTCTTAAATAAAGTAATAATTGTATTGATGAAACGTTGGTTTTTATAAAAAATTATAACGACTGCTTTAGTATTACTATAGTTTGACCTAATAGGTTGCCTGTAGTTGGTTTTATACCTCCAGGGAGATCCTGACTTATTTGTGATGAAGCTTGAAAAAAAGAATATTTAGATTTACACAATATTTGACATGGGGTCTTAATTATACTGTCTTGATTGTGTAGTGGGGTAAAGGTGGAGTTAGTTGTTAGTTACGGGGAAATAGCAATGAATTAAAAGACGGTTTTTAAATCAAACTGAGACAAATTAAGCTTAAAATAAATATTGATACGAGAAAATAGGCTTCTACAGAAACTGATACTCACTGAAATTTAAGTATGAAAATAGATTTTAAAAAATATGCTGACGGCCTGGTTCCAGCTATAGTACAAGACTTCAAAACTCAAAAAGTACTCATGCTGGGTTTTATGAATGAAGCAGCTTTTGTACAATCTGAAGAGACCGGTAAGATTACCTTTTATAGCAGAAGTAAAAAACGATTATGGGTAAAGGGTGAGGAAAGCGGCAACTTTCTGATGCTCAAACAGGTGATGGTTGATTGTGATAATGACACTTTGCTGATTAAGGCTGAGCCTAAAGGTCCCGTTTGCCATACCGGGGCAGATACCTGCTGGAGTGAACGCAATCACCCCGAAGATTTTCTTTACTACCTGGAAGACCTCATTGAACTACGCAAAAAAAGCCAGGATGATAAGTCGTATGTACGACAATTGTTTCAAAAAGGAATCAATAAAATTGCCCAGAAAGTAGGGGAGGAAGCAGTAGAATTAGTCATTGAGGCTAAGGATAACAACGATGAACTTTTTCTGAACGAGGCTGCTGATCTTCTGTTTCATTATTTGCTTTTGCTTAACGCAAAAGGCTATAATTTGCAAGACGTAGTAAGTATCTTACAGGACAGACATTCAAAATAATATAACGATGAAAAAGTGGATTGTGTTGATTTTATGTTTCCCGGGAATGGCAATGGCTCAGAATAACCTTAAAAAAGGATTTGAAATACAAGCTTCAATAGAAGGACTTCCCGAGAAATCGATCGTGACGCTTACAGATTTAAATAATCCAGGGGATACGGTGGCCAGATCGGAAGTAAACAATGGCTCTTTTACTTTAAAAGGTAGCATTGCCGAGCCGAATCTGTATCAGTTAAACTTTAACGCTGTTCAAAAGAAAACTGTTATTTTTTTGAGTAATGATGCGATCACGGGGAAAGGATCAATTGAAAACATCCAAAAATTACAATTCAGCGGTGGCAATATCCAGAGGGATTTTTATGAATTTCAAACCACTTTTAATCCTTTATTTCAGAAACTCACTGCAATGAATCAGCAGATGAATGCAAAGACTGAGCTACAGCGTGATGATTCATTGATGAGTACTTATATGGCCCTTTTAGGAACCATTAAATCTAAAGTTGAGCAATTTATAACTTCTAAAAGTTCATCACCGGTAGCACCTTTTGTGTTAGTGGTTACGGGTGAACTGGAGCAAGATCCGGTAAGTGTAGAAAAGCGGTTTAATATGCTTGATGCAAAAATAAAAGATGGCTTTTACGGAAAAATAATTCAAAAACAAATTGCCGATAGCAAGATAGGGGCAGTTGGTTCTGAGGCGATGGTGTTTACTCAAAATGACCCAGATGGAAAACCTGTTTCACTCACTGCCTTCAGGGGTAAATATGTTTTGATAGATTTCTGGGCAAGCTGGTGCAAACCCTGCCGCATAGAAAATCCGAATGTAGTAACAGCATTTAAAAAATTCAAAGCAAAAAATTTTACTGTTTTAGGTGTTTCCCTGGATCGGGCACGAGAGCCGTGGATAAAGGCCATTAAGGATGATCAGCTTTCCTGGACCCAATTAAGTGATCTTAAATTCTGGAATAATGAAGTGGCGGCGATGTATAAAATACAATCGATTCCACAAAATTTTTTAGTCGATCCTACCGGGAAAATTATTGCAAAAAATCTGCGCGGTCCCGAATTGCAGGATAAGCTTTGCGAGTTATTGGGATGTAATTGAGTCGGATTTTAGATGGAAGATGTACGAAGTTAGATGTACATCTTCCATCCCACTTCGTACTCCTAACTTATAAATTCACATCCTTCCCCTGTTCCAGTTTCCCGATCATGGTTTCAATATTTGTTTTGTTTACAGGATCGGGGGCCAGGGGGAGTGCTTGCTTAGCAAATTTTAATGCCGTTTTATAATCAGCATTCGCTGAGTGTCCTCTAATCAGGCCTACCAGTGTTGTAAACTGGTTGGGGTTTTTTGTAGCGTTTGTTTTAAAGACTTCCAGTGCTTCTTTATTTTTCTTTTGTGTAAGAAGCTGTCTTCCGTATTGATGCAATTCCTGCATATTCGCCATTGGCATTGCCGATTTCATAATTGTATTGGCTTCCGCAGTTTTTCCAGATTTCTGTAATAACTGTGCTTTTGTTGCAAAAGGCTGAAAATGATTATTTCCACCAAAAATAGGACTGGTTGCGGAGTCGGACCATTTTAAAGCCTCTTCCAGGTTGGTGTTATTCTGGAGAGCCCACTGAGCAGCCTGATCCCAGGTTTGCCATACAAATCCTTTACGGTTCCTGAGTTCACTACGAAAGGATTCTAGCTGGGTTTTTATTAGATCGGCTTCAACTTTAAATGAGATGGATAATTTTTCCCAAAGCAGGTACACTGAAGCAGTATTATCTGTCTGATTTGAAAATTCATATTTCAACCATTCCACACTTTTATCTGTAGCTACAGGTTTCACTTTTACCCGAAGGGCGTCCTCCTTTTCATTGTAGTAATAACTACCCCAGGAAATAGAATTTTTTGAAAAGATAACTGTCGATTCACCAGGATCATAAGCGATGAATAATCCATAGGTACCAGCCGGTAATTCTTTTCCTTCAACTTTTACATCAGTTGAGAAATGGATGGTAGTATTTTCATTGGCACCCGCCCGCCAGGGTGCAGCCTTGCTTGAACCGAACCCCTGGTCTGTAAAACCGGCATGTACAAGTTGGCCCCATATCTTTCCTTCACGTCCTTTTACACCAGGACGATCGTAACGAATCTCTACATTCGTAAGCCCGATCTGTTCGCCTACCCATGCTTTTTTATTGCCGCCACTTGGTGGGGTAGTAAGTTGTGCAGCCGAATGAATACAAAATGCAAGGAGGACCAGTATTAGCCCGGATAGTTTATTCATAACAATTTTAATTTGTTACAAGCTAAAAAAGAAAATTTTAAATCCTGTCACTTTTTTATCAGTGAGATACAGAGGGGATGAACTGTTATTGTTGAGGATATAAGGCTTTTTTAATGATGTATCTTCAGAAAATAATTAATAGATCAATTGCAACTTATTTTTTGGTTTAGAGAAAAGAATTATTCCATCCGAAGTTTTTGTGCGCTATTACCAATGATTTTATTTAATTCTTTATTTGCCCAAAATACTGTTTCCATGGAAGGTGAATATAATCTCCGCGGGGTCATGGAAACGGCCTCAGGATTTAAGTTAAATACAGACTCGACTTTTCAATTTTATTTTTCCTACGGGGCCTTAGACAGGTATGGGTCAGGAACATGGAAGAAGGTGGATAGCACTATTATTTTCGACAGTCGTCCGCAACCCGGGAAAGATTTCGCTTTGATAAAGTGCGAAAAGGTTTCAGATAAATTCCTCACGATTCGCATGATGGATAATAATAAAATACTTCTTCGATATGTTGATGTTCTGTTTATGAAAGGAAATATTACAATTGAAGAAAGTGCCAATGATGCTGGAATTATTCAAATACCTTATCAGCCTTTTGATTCATTGGCTTTAATTTTCACCCTATGCCCTGATAGATATTCAACTTTTCCGATTTCCAATAAAGAACTTAATTATATGGAATTTAGATTTGAACCCTGGATACCAGAAGTGTTCTTTAGAAATTTCATCCTTAAGCTGGAAAGCAACAGCCTTAAAGGGAAACATCCTTTGTTAAAAGGAGATTCATTTGCTTACGAAAAGTAAGGCGTCCATTAAATTGTCTGAAGTGTGTCTCTGGTTAATTCCGTTCTTTGATCACCAGTATTTAATGTGGTTGCCGGTTCGAACAACATAACCTCCACTTCCTGTTCTGCTACAGGCCGGTGTTCTGTTCCTTTAGGAATAATGATAAAATCACCCTTTTCAAGGGAGACATTTTTATCCCGTAATTCCATTATAAAAGAGCCATTGATCACCATGAACATTTCATCTTCTTCTTCATGATGATGCCATACGAAATCTCCTTTGAATTTAACAAGTTTTACCAGCTGCCCATTCAGCTCGCCAACAATTCTGGGATTATAATAGTCTGAAAATAGTTCAAACTTTTCTGCAATACTTACTTTTTGTAGAGACATTCTGATGAATTGATTATTTATATGCGAGTTGCCTTTTATATAACTGAATAGCATTTTCATAACCAAGATATAAAGCATCGCTTATAAGGGCATGGCCAATCGAAACCTCTAATAATCCAGTTATATGCTGAGCAAAGTATTTCAGATTTTGAAGGTCGAGATCATGGCCTGCGTTAATACCTAATTTCAAACGATTGGCCCTTTTTGCTGCAGCGATATATGGTGCGATAGCATTTGCTTTATTCTTCGAAAAATCATTTGCATATCCTTCAGTATACAATTCGATCCTGTCGGTACCTGTTTCTGCAGCACCATTAATTAAATCAATAACGGGATCTACAAAAATGCTAACGCGAATTTTCGCTAAATGAAACACTTGAATCATTTCACGCAGGTATTCCTTGTGGGTGATAGTATCCCAACCATGATCAGATGTAATTTGGCCCTGGTCATCAGGAACCAGGGTTACCTGGTGTGGTTTTACTTCCAAAACAAGGTCCACAAATTTTTGTTCCCTGCAATTTCCTTCAATATTCAATTCAGTAGTTATTGTTTTTTTAATATCCCGAACATCCTGGTAGCGGATGTGTCGTTCATCAGGACGGGGATGAACAGTCACCCCATCTGCACCAAATAATTGAGCATCTTTGGCTGCCTTTACAACATCTGGATTATTGCCTCCACGACTATTGCGAAGTGTTGCAAATTTGTTGATGTTGACAGATAGTTTGGTCATGAATCAAAATTATCTAAACAGAAAGATTTGAGCTTGCTAAAATAGAAATAAAAAAGGGAGCCGGCCAATAGCTCCCTTTAGGTAAGGTTTCGAAATATGTAAGTAAGGTTACTGTTTAGATAACATGGTGTTGAAAAGGATGGTTCCTTCAGTATCAATTATATCAAGAAAGTATTGTCCGTTATTCAGAATTTTAAGTTCATTTATAGAAGTTACATTAGATCCTTTCATAACATACCAGCTTATCATTTTAATGATCTTACCTGCTTCATCGAACAGACGGACAATGACATGTTTATTCTGCTCGCAGGTTACATCCAAAGTAACTGAGGTATAAAAAGGATTGGGGCGTGTTGTAACTTTTATACTCATTTCATTCGTTTTATTTTGGTTCTTATCAACTTCCTGATCCTTCGCTACAAATTGGAAAATGCGGCGGAAGGCCTCTGGTATTTGTCTTTCCTGCTTGTGTTCCTTTTGATCTTCTAAGAAGCCATTGTTATTCTGCTGTATCACTACTAAAGATTTGAAGTAGTGTTTACGAATTCAATGCCAGTAAACTATAACGCTAAAAAACAAGAGATTAGAGGGTTATTGAACTTATAAAATGTCTTAATTTGGGAGAGGTTTACTCGCCCCGGGAAATAACAAACATTAGTTCGTTGAATAAATTGACATATCATCAAAGGATGCCATTGGAAACGTAATAAATTTTTTAGTACGAAATTTATATGGCGGATATTTTATTAAGTCTCCATTCCATCTATATTAATTTATTTTAGTTGATTGCTTTTAGAACAGCTCCCCTTAATTTGACATCAATACAGATTCTAATAATTTTAAAATCTTGCCACAAGCTTAAGATTCAGGAGTCGTGGGGTTAACCTGTTAGGCATGGCAAAAATAGTGTTGGAAAAATCTTTAATGAGAAGGTATGAAATGGTGTTATCTCTATCGATGAGATTAAATACTTCAAGCGTAGCCCATATATTTTCAAAGTTTCGAAAAGGGTTATGGCTTCTACGGTTGCTTTTTTCAGTATCAAGAAGCAATGCACTAAAGCCAATATCAATCCGGATATAGGGGTCAATTATCAGGGAGTTTCGATACCGTACACTGTTTGGAATATTATAAGGAAGATTACTTCCGTATAAAAAATTGAGATACACTTTGAAATTTTTGTTGGTAGCCAGATAATCCTGCAGGAACATTCCAAATGTAATCAGCCTGTCCGTGGGCCGGCGTAGCCATCCGATATCCTGTTGAACGCTATCGGTTATAATCTGATCCTCAGTTTTGGCTGTTATAGTTTCACCCGCTGCGTTTTTGAAATTAAAATAATAATCATTGTCAATATTTTCTCTCGTTCGCATAAAACCAAGACTGATCCAGCTTTCAGCATCCTTTACTAATTCCCCAAATAATCTGAGTTCTATACCGGCTGCATATGCTTTTGCCTTATTCTCTCCAAAGTATCGCAATCGTACATTATCAATATCGTAGGGCACTACCTGAGTCATCTTTTTATAATACGCCTCTGTAGTAAACCGGAAGGCCCTCACACCTGATTGAAAATTGTAATCAAATCCAGCTGCTACCTGCAAGCTTTGTTGCGCTTTCAAATCTCTGTTAATAGTTCCGTCATACCTGCGCAATTCACGATAGAAAGGGGGTTGGTGGTAAGCACCAGCTGCTCCCCGAAAGATTATATCCCTTTTCCAATTAACCGGTTTCCATGAAAGGCCTGCGCGTGGAGATAATAATAATTGATTGTTGAGAGTATTATAATTGTATCGAAGCCCGGCCTGAAATGTAAAGGCACTAGAATCATTTAAAATGATATTATCCTGTATGTATCCTGATAATCGTGTTATTTCAATTTCCGCTTTCGATTTGATCACTTTATTTAATCGTAACATATCAGGACTATAGGGCAGATTGTATCCTGCTGAATCCTGGTATTCCCATTCATTAAGTTTATCATTGATCAATTGCCTTTCTGCTGTTTGCCCCCATTGAAAAAAATGTTTGCCTTTATCCAGGCTTCCTTTATGAGAAAGATTCCATACTTCAATATTGAGGGTATTACGGGCAAAATTTTGATACAAACCCGCCCCAAGAGGATTATTGATCAATCCAAAATCAGGTTTTGATTTATCAAATTCCCGGGACCCAAATAAATAGGCTCCAGTTATATCAATGGCTTCGCGTTCGTTATTCTGAAAACGGCTTGCCATCCATTTTAATCTTATATTCTTTCGTGGATTTTGCAATAATGATATTCCGATCATGTTCGTACGATAGCGATCCTGTTCACGTCCCTCAAAAAAAATATCCAGGCCAAGATTCGCACTGAAATAGGGTGAGAATACCGAAGAAGTCAATTGACTGAATGCCGGAATTAAAGTAAATTTTGTTTGAGATATGTTACCCAATAATTCTAAAGAAGACCTGGCGCTTAATTGATAGGTAAAAAGAGCCTGAAAATCTGCAGATGAAGGAACATAATTCCCTTGTGTTTCCTGGCTGCTTAAAAGGTTCCTGTTGCTTCTGTTTCGGACCCCAATAAGGTAACTGAATTTATTGTTTCTGGACGCACCTTCAAGGTGAATACCTTGTTCCAGTATACCAACATACGCCGAGCCTCCAAACTTCCTGGGTCTTTTATACTGGATATCTAATACTGAAGACATTTTATCACCATACCTGGCCTGAAATCCACCGTTGTAAAAATTTACGTTCCGGGCTAATTCGGGATTAATGAAACTCAGACCTTCCTGTTGTCCACTTCTCACCAGGTAAGGACGGAATACTTCAAAATCGTTTACATATATTAGATTCTCATCGTAATTGCCACCACGAACAGAATATTGTGAGGTCAATTCGTTGTTTGATCCCACAAATACTTTAATCATGCTTTCAATTCCGCCTGTTGGCGATGGTATATTTATCGCATTTTTTGGATTGAGTACTACAAGTCCTGTCTCCCTCCGTTGGCGCTGATCAGTTACTACCACGGTTGTCAGCTCCTGGGAACCACGTTCCATCCTGATAACAACATTTTCTTCTTCATTTTCATTTAGCAAGAAATTCCGTTGTTCCGTTTTATAACCCGTAAAACTAAATACTATTGCAAAAGCTTTGTCGGCCGGTACTTTAATACGAAAGATGCCTGAATCGGAAGTAATGATACCTGTTTGCCTGCCGAGAATATAAACAGATACTTTGTGTAGTGTGTTTTCATTTTCATCAACTACTTTACCGGAAACATAGGCTGATTTTTTTTGAGAAAAAGCAGTTTGAACAATACTGAAAAAGCCAATCAACAATAAAACATGTACAAATCTCACCCGGGTTAGTTTATGCTGTCGAAATTAATTGAATTACAACCATATTAAAACAGAAAACAGGGTAATTTATTTTATCAGTTCATGGATACTCTCGTTTATTCTGTAGCTATGAATCAGGTAACTGGACAAAAAGCTAGCGAATCACTTAAATAATACATATAGAGAAACGCATAATTATCCTAACTTAGGGATGTTATTTCGAATGCAAATCAGGAATTACGATGTGTTCTAAAATTTCCGGCTAGTCAGGTGTTGACGTCTTTCAGTCAAATCAACTTATTCTTCATTCTCGATTCTTTCCGCTTCTTAAAGTCAAACAAAAAATCAATTTATGAAAACCAATTTTCACACTTATTTATTTTTATGTAGTTCTGTGCTGTTTTGTAATTCAATGAATGCCGGAACACTTCCAACAGGATTTACAGAAACAAGATTGGCAACAGGATTAGACCCAACAGGAGTTACTGCCCTTCAAGATGGGAGAATATTGATAACCATAAAGTCTGGCAGAGTATTAGTCATTAAAAACAATGGTTTACTCTCTACCCCTTTTTTAACGATTTCAAATGTAGACAACTGGAACGAACGGGGTTTGCTAACCGTAATTGAAGATCCTAATTTCGCAACAAATCATTTTATCTACGCATACTATACTTACAAAAATCCGACTACCAATGTTAGCAATAACAGGGTGAGCAGGTTCACGATCAACGGGGATGTCGCTACGCCGGGGAGTGAGTTGGTATTATTTAATTTCAATAATCTTTCATCGGTTGGCTGGCACAATGGAGGTGGCCTGGTTTACGGAGGAGATGGTAAGCTTTACATGTCCACTGGTGAAAATGCGAATGCGAACAATGCACAAAGTTTTACAACCCTGTTGGGAAAAGTTCTCCGAATCAATCCGGATGGTACTATCCCGGCAGACAATCCATATTTTAATACTACTTCCGGCAACAACAGAGCGATCTATGCTTTGGGATTTCGAAATCCATTTAAAATGAAAATTCAGCCAGGAACAGGTATAATTTATGTAAACGATGTAGGGGCAGGAACCTGGGAAGAAGTTAATGAACTTGCTGCTGGGAGAAACTATGGCTGGCCCGTGATTGAAGGTAAAAGAACGAATCAAACAGCTCCTGCTAATTACAGTGATCCTAAATATGCATATAATCACAGCGCCGGAAATTGTAGTATTACGGGAAGCACATTCTACAACCCCGCTACTCAACAGTTCCCTGCACAGTATGCTGGCAAATACTTTATTCTAGATTATTGTGGTGGCTGGATAAGATATCTGGATCCCGCAAACAATTTTGCCTTATCTAATTTTGCCACCGGGCTAGACAGGCCCCTTGACCTAGCTGTTGATAACGCAGGAAGTTTATACTACATCTCCCGAGGTGGTCTGGGTGGCGGATCTGATGCAGATAATACTTCTTCGAATGAGGGAGAATTATGGAAGGTTACGTACACAGGTAGTGGCAATGTAAGTATAACAGTAAACCCTCAGAATAAAACGGTACCCGCCGGGGGACAGGTTTCCTTTGTAATAAGTGCATCGGGCGCAGCTCCTTTACAATACCAGTGGAGAAGAAATGGTACTAATATTTCCGGCGCTAATTCTTCTTCATATACTATTCCTTCAGTAACTATTAATGATAATGGTGCAAGGTTCAGTGTTGTGGTCTCAAATGCATCTTCCACAAGTACCAGCACCGAGGCTACACTTACCGTAGTCAACAACAATGCTCCGGTTGTTGAAATAATTACTCCTGCCACAGGAACTCTATATGAAGCGGGATCTACATTTGGCTTTAGTGGAAATGGGACAGATGCGGAAGACGGCACTTTACCCGCTTCTTCTTTCACCTGGAAGATTGAATTACATCACGACGTTCATGCTCACCCGGCCATGGACCCTGTTTCAGGTATTAAATCCGGAAGTTTTTCTATTCCAGATGAAGGTGAAACAAGTGACAATGTATGGTTTCGGGTACATCTCACTGTAACGGATGCTTTTGGAACTGCCAGTAGTGTATTTAGGGATATATTTCCAAAGAAGGTAGACGTAACGTTGACCACTATACCAGCGGGCTTACCCTTGAAACTGGATGGCACTTCCATTACTACCCCCTACACTTTTAAAGGTGTGGTTGGACTGAGCCGATCGATCCAGGCTGATAATACACTTACTTCCGGAGGCGCAACTTATACTTTTTCAAGTTGGTCGAATAATGGATCAGCGATGCAATCAATACGCACTCCCAATATTAACACTACTTATACTGCCACGTATGTTGTTGCTACTTCCAGCATTTTAGCTCCGGTTGCCGATGCTTTCGTGAAAAGTGGAGTTAATGCTAACAGAACATTTGGTACATCTGATGCCTCTCAATTGCAGACTAAAAAGACCACTAGCACAGATCTGATCCGCCAATCATATTTGAGATTCGATATTAGTCAGGCTGGTACAGCCATTTCATCAGCGAAACTGAGACTCCTTGGTCGCAAGAATAGTACTGAAAATAATAATATAAGAGTAAGTGTATTTGGTGTCAGCAATTTGACCTGGAATGAATCTACCTTAACGTGGAACAATAAACCTGCGGCAAATTCAACCGTACTTGCAACAGTTACCGTCAATGCCTCACCGACATCTGCAGGCCAGTATTATGAATGGGATGTAAGTACGTATGTAAAAACTGCCAAACAAGCGGGAGCAACTGCAGTTTCTTTCTTGTTATCAAATTCTGACAACACTGCTTCCTATGTATTATTCAATTCAAAAGAAGCTTCTTCAAATAAGCCCCAATTGGTTTTAACAACAGGATCAGGAACGTCTTCGATTGCCATTTCCAGGGCTCCTGCTAGTATGTCACAGGCTGTAGTTGCACCTAATCCGTCAAGAACGGTTTTCACTCTAACGGTACCGGACGCTGTTCAGTCCGTTAAAATAACAGATAACAGATCAGGAGTTGTAGTGTTAACCTCAGGATCCTTAAATGCCAGGCAAAGCATGCAATTTGGCAAAAATCTACCTGCCGGACTTTATACTATTACCATTCAATATAAAAACGGGAGGGTAGAGTCTAAAAAATTACAAAAAACTCTGTAATTAAAATATTACCAGGGAAGTAGCAGTTGTACGGAGTTGTTAGTTACCTGATATCTGAATCATCCTCCTCAAACTTTCAATAAGGACTGCTTCAGGCAGTCCTTATTTCCGATCATCCTAAGATTCGCCCAAGCCTGAGAAATAATGGAAAACGTAAGGTGATGAAATCATCCGCAGGCCATTCCATTTGAAGGTCTTTCTTCAATCGGTCAACAGGATTGTATGCATTCGCCTTAATGAAATGTTGTACACTGGACCATGAATTTAAAAACCCTGTCAGGTCATCCAAACTCCATCTTTTTTCTATAAAAAATTCTTTTGGGGGTAATTCAACATAAGGAAATGGGATTGTTCGATAATGATCATCGATGAATTTTCTTTCCGGGTCCCAGTATGGTCCGACGGTAATACTGTAAAATGTTTCAATTTTCGTATTCAATTGGTCAATTTCGGAAGTAACCAGTCCATACCCCCAAATAGCTATGATCCCATTAGGTTTCACAACGCGTTTTACTTCTTCATGAAAGGCTGTAAAATTGAACCAGTGATAAGCTTGAGCAACCGTTACAAGATCGAAGCTATTGTCGGGGAATGTTGTGTTTTCAGCGGCTTCAATGGAGTAATGAATGCGGGGATGTGGAGTAGCATTCAAAAGTTGTTTTTCGCTTATATCGGTAGCTTGTACTAATTGGAAATGTGATGCCAGCATTATGGCTGCCTGCCCGTTTCCGGTAGCACAATCCCATACTTTATTGTGTTGAGAAACAAATTGCAAAATATAATCAATCAAACCGGAAGGATAGTCAGGCCGGTACCGAGCATATATGTCAGACTGTTTAGAAAACAGATCCTTACTCATGATTTTTTGTTATTTCCTTAAGTCTGGCTATGACCTCTTTGGGCATTAACGAAGCGAAAATGGTATTGCCCGCCACCAATACATCAGCTCCTGCATCAATAATTGATTGCGCATTACCTACGGTAACGCCTCCATCTATTTCAATTTTAACTGACAATTGTTTTTCATCAATGAGTCTGCGTAACTCCTTTATTTTTTCTAATGTATGTGTAATAAATACCTGACCTCCGAACCCAGCATTCACACTCATCATACAAACAAGGTCAATATCCTGCAGGATGTCTTTCAACAATGATACTGGTGTATGCGGATTGATCGCGACGCCTGCCTGCATACCAAATGATTTAATCTGTTCAATGTTGCGGTGTAAGTGCGGGCAGGCTTCTATATGAACAGTAAGAATATCCGCACCGGCGTTTTTAAAGGCTTCAGTAAATTTTTCAGGTTCCAGGATCATGAGGTGCACATCACAAATTTTGGTAGTGGTTTTCCGGATCTGTTCTATCACGGGAAGACCAAAGCTAATATTAGGAACAAAACGTCCATCCATCACGTCCAGGTGAAACCAATCCGCTTCACTTTCATTGAGCATCTGGCATTCATCTTCGAGTCGTAAAAAATTTGCGGCTAATAATGATGGAGCGATAAGAGGCATTAACTGGAAGTTGAAATTTTTAAAATACTATTTGAGGTACGAAGTACGAAGTTCGATGTACGATGTACGAAGTTGAAGGTAAGAAATATGTAGATGCCTGAATGATGTTGACTTTTATAAACTAATATTACTACTATTATTACCTTTTTCTTTTTTGCTACTTTTTTCTTTTTACAATCCACATTCATTTTGTGGATAACACCTCAT
>Ga0136634_10000116_pt1 | contig 38765 bp, 27 predicted proteins | sample AntDrymUQ8332106_2_FD_104654 | JGI IMG/M metagenome (GOLD analysis project Ga0136634, IMG submission 104654) | Polar desert sand microbial communities from Dry Valleys, Antarctica - metaG UQ833 (21.06) | ecosystem: Environmental > Terrestrial > Soil > Desert | place: Antarctica: Dry Valley... | reverse complement strand
GTACTGCTCGATCTCGTCCCGCTTCGTGCGCCAGGTGAAGTACGTGTACGACTGGTCGAAGCCGATCTTGCCCAGCTGGCGCATGATCGCGGGCCTGGTGAAGGCCTCGGCGAGGAAGATCACGTCGGGATCGGTGCGGTGGACCTCGCCGATCATCCAGTGCCAGAAGTCCAGCGGCTTGGTGTGCGGGTTGTCGACGCGGAAGATGCGTACGCCGTGGTCGATCCAGACCCGGAGACAGCGCAGGGCTTCCTTGTAGATCCCGTCCTTGTCGCGGTCGAAGTTGATCGGGTAGATGTCCTGGTACTTCTTCGGCGGGTTCTCGGCGTACGCGATCGAGCCGTCCGCACGCTCGGAGAACCAGTCAGGGTGCTCGCCGACCCATGGGTGGTCGGGCGACGCCTGCAGGGCGTAGTCGAGCGCCACCTCCAGCCCCACGTCGTGGGCACTGGCGACGAAGGCGTCGAAGTCCTCGAAAGTACCGAGGTCGGGGTGAATCGCGTCGTGCCCCCCGTCGGGTGAGCCGATCGCCCACGGCACGCCGACGTCGTCGGGCGTGGGCTCGAGCGTGTTGTTCTTGCCCTTGCGCGCGGTGGTGCCGATGGGATATATGGGCGGGAGGTAGACGACGTCGAACCCCATCTCCGCGACGGCCGGGAGCCGCTCGGCGGCCGTACGGAGGGTGCCCGACTTCTCGTTGGTCGCGCCCTCGGAGCGGGGGAAGAACTCGTACCAGCTGCTGAAGAGCGCCCGCTCGCGCTGCACGAAGAGCGGGTATTTCGACGTCCTCGTCACGAACTCCCGAATCGGATGGGCCACGGCTACTGCGGTGACCTCGGCGCTGGTCCCCGCGGCGAAGCGCTCCGCGGCCGGTTGGGTCGTGTCCCGCAGGGCGACGGCGGCTTCCGCCAGCGTGCTGCGGGGCTCGCCTCTCGGTGCCTTCTTGGCGGCCCGCTCGAACAGCCGAGCGCCCTCTTCGAGCATCAGCTCGACATCGAGGCCGGCCGGCACCTTGATGCCCGCGTCGTGGCGCCAGGTGGCGAACGGATCACCCCAAGCCTCGACATGAAATGTCCAGTCGCCCGTCTCGTCCGCGGCGACCGTCGCGCTCCAGCGGTCCGTCCCGGGAGTCCCCGGGAGGAGCCTCACCGCGGCTCTGTCCGTGCCGTCGGGGCCGGTCAGGACGACGTCGGCGTTGACCGCGTCGTGGCCCTCCCGGAAGACCGTGGCGGCCACCTCGAACTGCTCGCCGACGACCGCTTTCGCGGGGTACTGCCCACAGTCCACGACGGGGGCAACGGCAACGATCGGGATGCGTCCAGTCACGTTTGCAGACCCTAGCGGGGGGTCTCCCGCCATCCCAACGGGCTCACCCCCCCCGGACCCATGATCATGAGGGTTGGCGGGTGCTCCTACACCACTGCATCCTCATGATCATGGTGTCTGGACATCGGGCCGAGGTTGGTTCCAGGGTGGCCGCATGACGGCACTCATCTCCCACACCACGTTCGACAGCATCGACGCCCACGCACAGTCGCTGTTCTGGGGCAGGGTGCTCGAGTTCGGCGAAGACCCGGACGACCCCAACGAGCCGGGACACGAGGAGTGCATGATCATCTCCGCTGACGGCGCGCATCGGCTGCTGTTCGTCGAGGTTCCGGACGCCAAGCGCGTGAAGAACCGCATGCACCTGGACCTCAAGCCCGCTCACGGCACGCGAGACGAAGAGATCGCGCGGCTGTTGGCCCTTGGCGCGCGCGTGGTCGACGACCGCCGGCGCCCGGACGGGTCCGGGTGGGTCGTGCTGGCGGACCCGGAGGGCAACGAGTTCTGCATCCTGCGCAGCGACGCGGAACGTGCGGCCTGAGGACCGCGCCGACGCCGACGACCACCGCTTCGCACAGCCTACCCGCAGCGTGGGACGCGTGGTCCTCGTGGGACAGGTGGGTACTCTGCGACCATGGCCACCCGCTCGCCCGGCACCGGAGTCACAACCTCGCGCCCCGCCGCGCCACGAAGCTCCGGATCCCGCACCGCATCGTCGCGTGCGGGCGGCAGCCGTACGGCGGGTAGCGACGGCTCAGCCTCACGGTCAGCTCGTCCCCGAAGCTCGTCACGAGGCTCGGGCTCGTCCGCCGCCCGACGCCTGGCGTCCAGAAAGCCCGCCGGCCGATCGGTCGTAGGCCGTGCGTGTGCCGCGACCGGCCGCGGCGTGCAATCGGTCTGGTCGGCCTGCGGTCATCTGGTCGGCGGTGCGGTGCGCCGCGTCGGCGGCACGGCGCGCGACCTCGACCCGGCGCATCGCCGCGATGGCGCCGGCCTGCTGCTCTTGGTGGCCGCGATGGTGGTAGCGGCGGGCGTGTGGTGGCGAGTCGAAGGGCCGGTCGGCACAGCGTTGGTGAAGGTTTTCGTGGGGGGGTTCGGCCGGCTTGCGTGGGCGGTGCCGCTCATCTTGCTGCTCGCCGCGTGGCGGGTCCTGCGCAACCCTGATCGCAACGCCCCGGCGTCGCAGCTGCGAATCGGCGCGATCGCTTCGATCGTCGGCGCCGGCGGACTGGTCCACGTCCTCGCCGGCGTCCCGCTGCCCGCCGACGGTGCCACCGCGATGCGGTCCGGCGGCGGCTGGCTCGGGTTCTTCGTCGCGTCCCCCCTCGTCGACCTGGTCACTGCCTGGGTCACATTCCCGATCTGTGTGCTGGTCGCGGTCTACGGGGTTCTGCTGCTGACCGGGACACCGGTGCACGCCGTGCCGGCGCGGCTCGCGGCATTGCGCGATCGGGTTCAACGACGCTCTGCCGGCTCCGGCGAGGGAGCGGACTCGCCCGCTGCTGAATCGAACGGTGTGACGGGGGCCGCGGCGGAGTCGGCCGGCGAGAGCGGCGGCGCCGGAACCGGTGCTTCCGGGTTGTCGAGGCTCCGACGCCATCGCCCGCGCCGGCGGGTCAGCAGCATGGTGAACGACACGGGCGACGCCACGCCGGCCCAAGCCCACCCGACGAACTCGCTCGACGGCTCCGGGCCTCGCGACTTCTACGACGTCGACCAGGACCCGGACGCTCTTGCGGGGGCCGGCCCTGATCGTGGCGACTCAGCCCCGGCTCCGCGCCCGCGGGCCGATCGCAAGCGCGGCGGCGCCACAGCCGTCCCCGCAACCGGAGCCGACACCACCGAGCCGAGGACAGCGCCCCCCCACACGGCGCCCCCTCCGCGCACCGAGCAGCTCATGCTCTCCGGCGACATCACCTATCAGCTCCCGTCCGCATCTGCACTGAGCTCCGGCGCCCCGCACAAGACGCGCAGCGCCGCCAACGACACCGTCGTCGAGTCGCTGACCCGCGTCCTGGACGAGTTCCAGATCGACGCACGCGTGACGGGGTTCAGCCGTGGCCCGACCGTCACGCGGTACGAGGTGGAGCTCGGCCCGGCGATCAAGGTGGAGCGCGTGACCGCGCTCTCTCGCAACATCGCGTACGCCGTGGCCAGCGCCGACGTCCGCATCCTCAGCCCGATCCCCGGCAAGTCCGCCATCGGCATCGAGATCCCGAACTCAGACCGGGAGCTGGTGACCCTCGGCGACATCCTCCGCTCGCCGCAGGCACGGCACAGCGACCGGCCGCTGCTCGTCGGTCTCGGCAAGGACGTCGAAGGCGGCTTCGTGACCGCCGACCTGACGAAGATGCCGCACATCCTCGTCGCCGGAGCGACCGGCGCAGGCAAGTCGACCTGCATCAACACGCTGATCACGTCGGTCCTGTCACGGGCGACGCCCGACGAGGTGCGCATGATCCTCATCGACCCCAAGCGGGTCGAGCTCAACACGTACGAAGGCATCCCGCACCTGATCACCCCGATCATCACGAACCCGAAGAAGGCGGCCGAGGCCCTGCAGTGGGTCGTACGCGAGATGGACCTGCGCTACGACGACCTGGCCGCGAGCGGCTTCCGCCACGTGGACGACTTCAACGCCGCGGTGAAGGCGGGCAAGCTCGAGCCGCTGCCGGGATCCGAGCGGGTGTACGAGCCGTACCCGTATCTCCTTGTCATCGTCGACGAGCTCGCCGACCTGATGATGATCGCGCCGCGCGACGTCGAGGACGCCATCGTGCGCATCACCCAGCTTGCCCGGGCGGCCGGCATCCATCTGGTGCTCGCCACCCAACGGCCGAGCGTGGACGTCGTGACCGGCCTGATCAAGGCGAACGTCCCCTCGCGACTGGCCTTCGCCACCTCGAGCCTCATGGACAGCCGCGTCATCCTCGACCAGCCCGGCGCCGAGAAGCTGGTCGGACTCGGCGACGCGCTGTTCCTGCCGATGGGCGCGAGCAAGCCCGCCCGCATCCAGGGTGCGCTGGTGACCGAGCCGGAGATCCAGGCGATCGTGGCGCACTGCAAGGAACAGCTCACACCCACGTACCGCGACGACGTCACCGCGACGCCCACGACCAAGCGCGAGGTCGACGAGGAGGTCGGCGACGACCTTGATCTGCTGTGCCAGGCTGTCGAGCTCGTGGTGACGACGCAGTTCGGGTCGACGTCGATGCTGCAGCGCAAACTGCGGGTGGGCTTCGCCAAGGCGGGCCGCCTGATGGACCTGATGGAGTCCCGCGGCATCGTCGGCCCGAGTGAGGGCTCCAAGGCGCGCGACGTTCTGATCAAGGCCGACGAGCTCGACGCCACGCTGCTCGTCCTCCGCGGCGACGCCTGACCCCCGGACTCCGGAGCTGACGACGCTCGCGCGCCAGCTGCTCGAGGGTTGGACGAGGGAATCTCCCGATGCTGGCGGGGCTGATACCAGCGACGGTGTAAGTCGCGGCTGCCGCTCGATGCGCCGCGCTTGCGATCGTGTCGCTCCCGCTGTCGGGACGCACCTCCTGTGAACGGGTCTGACATCTCATGCTGTTCTCGCGTCGATCACTCCTGACCGCTGCCCTCACGGCAGGTGCGGCCGCGGCGTTGCCCGCGTCTGCCCCCGCTGCAGTCCCGCGCATCGGGCAGACACCGCCCGCTCGCAGCGGGGTGCCGCGCACGCTGGGCGTCGTGGCCGGCAGCGTCACCGGGCCACAGGCATCGGACCTGCGCATCGACCACCTCGGCGTTGCGTGGCGCGGCTCCGAGCGCCACGGTGGCACGGTCCGACTCCGCACGACCGCGGGCTGGGGTCCCTGGACGGCGCTGCCCCCCGGAGACTCGCCGGCAGCGCAGGAGCAGCGCGCGCTGGTGCGGGGGGGTTGGGGCGAACGGCTTCGAGCTGGTGCCGCCGCCCGGCGCGCGGGACGTACGCGCCGTGCTCATCAACACCACCGACGGCCCGATCATTCAAGCCGCAGCGCGTGCGCTGACCGGCATGCCCGCGCCCTCGGGCCCAGCCGGGCGCGCGAGCCTGGCCGCACCGCCGCCATTCACCTCCAAGCTGCCCTACCTGAGCCGGGCGGCCTGGGGCGCCGACGAGTCGCTGCGGTTCGCATCGGACGGGACGGAGCTGTTCCCGACGCTGTTCTACGGCGTCCAGACGCTGACGGTGCATCACACGGTCACGGCGAACGCGGACCCCGACCCGGCGGCGACCGTCAGGGCGATCTACTTCTTCCACACGATCACCGAGGACTTCGGCGACATCGGCTACCACCTGCTCATCGACGAGGCCGGGCGAGTGTACGAGGGCAGGTACTCCGGCGACGACAAGGCGCCGGTGTTCGGGCCGGAGCCCGGCCCCGATGGGCGCCCGCAGATGTGTAACGGCGCCCATGTCGGCGGCTTCAACGCGGGCAATGTCGGAGTCGCACTGTTGGGTGACCTGACCGACAAGGGTCCGACCGCAGCGGCGTACCGCAGCCTGACCGCCGTCCTGGCGAGGCTCGCGCAGGTCACCGCGGTGGACCCACTCGCCCAGGTGCATTACGTCAACCCCGTCAGCGGCGCGGAGGTGGACATCAACGCAATCGCCGGCCATCAGGAGTGGGCACCGACCCAGTGCCCGGGCAACACCTTCTTCCCGCAGCTGCCCCAGGTGCGGGACGACGTCGCGACCCTGCTCAACGCAGCCTGAGAATCCCTGTCCGACAACCCACAGCACCCGAGAGGTTTCCACCATGCAGGCCGCAACTCTTGACGTACAGCCGTCCCTGCTGCCAGGTCAGGCAGCTGCACCACCCGGACCGATCGACCTGATCGGCATGTACACGATCCACCACGCGTTCCGCCGCGACCTCGACCGATTCGTCGTCACGGTGCCGCGGACCGCGCTGCTCCACGAGCAGCGGTGGGAGGCACTGAGGCGCCGGTGGCAGCGGTTCGCGCTGATCCTTCATCGTCATCACGCCGGCGAGGACGCCGGGCTCTGGCCGATGATGCTGGACCGGGCCGACGCAGCAGGCGACACCGAGGCGCGGACGACCCTCGAGGCGATGGAGTCCGAGCATTCCCACATCGACCCGCTCCTCGAAGCCTGCGCCGAGCTCTTCGCACGGCTGGCCGGGGGGGCTGCGGCGCAGGATCGGACGGAGCTCGAGCGCCAGCTCGTCGCTACGAGGGCGCGGCTCGGTGAGCACCTCGCGCATGAGGAGCGCGACGCCATGGCCGTCGCCCAGAGGTATCTCAGCCACGCCGACTGGGTTCACGTCGAGGAGACCTACTTCCGCGCCGAGTACACCCCTCGCGAAATGCTCTTCATGGTGCCGTGGGTGCTCGACGGCCTGCCGGCCGACGGCCGAGCCAGGATGCTCGCCGCCGCGGGGCGACCTCTCGCGATCCTCGGTTGGCTGACGGCGCTTCCGTACGCATTTCAGGAAGCGCGCGCTTTCGGCCGGTCCGACCGAGCCTTGGTGAGCCGCCGCGGCAGCCGCGGCTGACCTGAGCAGGCAGCCTGCTGGCACTGCCACTGCAACTGGCACTGCCGGAGCACGCAGCGTGGCGGAGGTCTCGCCCGCCGGCGAGATCCCGGCGCGGCGCTGGGGCGGGTGCCATTGGCTCACGGACCTGCACGCGCGCGCGGCGCACGCGCCACGGGGATGAGTCAGCGCCGCCGAGCGTCACGACGCGATGACGCAGATGTCGATCGGGCGCTGACGCAACCTCCCACCGCTCGCATGCCCAGCGGCGCACCCTGGCGCGGGGCCGTAGCCTCCTGGGCGTGCACGATGCCCGATACGTCGGCCGCACCGCGGAGCTCGACCTGCTGGTGGAGGCGCTCACCGGTGGGCCAGGGCGAGTCACCGCGGTCGCCGTCGTCGGCGAGCCCGGCATCGGCAAGACGCGGCTGCTGGCGGAGCTGAGCCGGCAGGCGGCGGAGTGCGGGTTCCGGGTCGCGTCGGGAGAGGCGACCGAGTACGAGAGCGCCGTCCCGTACGCCGTCCTCGCGGAGGCGCTGGAGGCGCTTGTCGCGGGCGATCGTGACCCGGTGGACGCCCTATCGCCGGAGCTCCGCGACTCGCTGGCGGCGGTCATGCCCTCGTCGGGTGCCGGTGCCGGTGGCGGGGCCGCCGGCGGCCCTCGGCACCGGGCGCACGCGGCGGTCGGGCGCCTCCTCGACAATGCCTCCCGCTCCGCGAGCGTGCTCCTCGTACTGGACGACCTGCACTGGGCGGACGAGGGCTCCCTGGATGCACTCGGCTACCTCCTGCGGCACCCGCCGGACGGCGCGGTCGTGCTCGCTCTGGCCTACCGCGCCCATCAGGCGCCGGGCCGGCTCGTTCGAGCGGTCGAAAGAGCGGTCGGCGCGCGCACCGCTCGACGGGTCCAGCTCGGGCCGTTGTCCGAGTCCGAGTCGCTCGAGCTCCTGCGACCCGTTCCCCGAGCCGACGCGTACCGGATCTACCGTGCCAGCGAGGGGAACCCGCTCTACCTCACCGCCCTCGGGCGGGCTCAGGCCGGCGCTGCTGCGGGCTGGACCACGTCATCCCACCCGGCGACGTCATCCGACCTGACGATGCCCGTCGACATCGCGGCCGCGGTGGGCGCCGACCTGGACACGGTGACACCGGTGGTGCGGTCGGTCGCCTACGCCGCAGCAGTCCTCGGCTCTGTCTTCGACGCCGAGGCGGTGGCGCCTGTCGCGCAGCTGTCCCCTCCCGCTGTCGCAAATGCCCTAGACGCCCTCGTCGAACGCGACATCATCCGGCCGGACCCAGCCTCGGGTCGACTCGTCTTCCGACACCCGATGCTGCGGCATGTCGTCTACGAGGCTTCCTCGGCGAGCTGGCGCCGCGCCGCGCACGCGCGCGCGGTCGACGTGTGGCGCGAGCGCGGTGCGCCGGTGACACAGTGGGCGCACCATGTCGAGCGGTCCGCCTCGACCGGCGACATCGCCGCGGTTGAGACGCTCGTACGCGCAGCCACCTCGGCCCGGCGTCGCGCCCCCGCAACTGCCGCGGGTTGGTACGCGACCGCGCTTCGTCTCGCCCCCCACGGTGCGACCGGCATCGCGACGCGGGGCCATCTCCGCCTGGTCATGGCGGAGTCGCTGACGGTTGCCGGTCGGCTCGCGCAGAGCAGGACCGAGCTGGCCGCGGCACGCGCGGAGATACCGCCGCATCGGTGGTGGCTCCGGCGCCGGGCGGTCGTCGCGGCCGCCCTGGTCGAGCAGTTGCTCGGCAGGTACGACGAGGCTGCCGCCATCCTGCGTCGCGAGCTCGACACGGCGAGCGACCACGGTGCTGCCGCGTCGGACTCGGCCGCGGGCCTGTGGCTGGAGCTGGCCGCATGCGAGGTGATGCGCGGCGAGTTCGCTGCCGCCCGATCTGCCGCGGACGAGGCGATCCTCGCCCTCGCCGGGCGACCCGCCGCGCCGCAACGCGCGGCTGCGGGCGGGATCATTGCGCTTGCTCAGTACACCGCCGGAGACATCGAGGCGGCGCGGGAGACCGCTTCGGCGGTAGGGGCGTTGGTCGACACGTTGAGCGACGCCGAGCTCGGCAGCCAGCTACAGGCGGTCATGTGGCTGGGCTGGACGGACAGCTTCCTGGGTCGCTACCCGGCTGCGCTCCGGCGGCAGGACCGGGCGCTCGCCATCGCCAGGCGGACGGGGCAGAGTCACCTCCTCACCCACCTGCTCGTCGGGCAGGGCGGCGCGCTGCGCTGGGTCGGCCGGCTGGTCGAGGCGCGCGAGTGTTACGACGAGGCGCTGGAGGTGGCCCGGCTCTCTGGGAGCGACGAGCTGCTCACCATGGCGCTGTCGATGCAATGCCGGATCCAGACGTGGTTGGGCAACCTCGATGAGGCAGTACTCGCCGGCGAGGAGGCGGTCGCGTCCGGTCGCAGGTCCGGCGGCTGGTTCTCGGCGCTCGCGGCCGTCATCCTCGCGCAGGCCCGGCTCGCCGCGGGCGTCGCAACAGGGTGTGTCGAGACGGTGTTGGGAGCGGCAGGCGGGCCGGAGTTGCCGCGACTGGAGCTCGGCAGCCGCCCTGACTGGTATGAGCTGCTGACGCGGGCCGCCCTGGCCGCCGGCGAGCCCGACGAGGCGCACAGCTGGGCGAGCCGGGCGGTCGAGTCCGCCGCCAGGTCAGGGCTGCTGACCGCCCTGGGGTTCGCCGACCTCGCGTGCGCGCACGACTGGCTCGCGGGCCGCACCGCGGATGCCGCCCGCGCCGCGATGGGCTCGGCGCGCGCCTTCGACGCTGCGGGCAACCCGCTCGACGCCGGCCGGGCCCGCATCGTCGCGGGTAGCGCTCTTGCGGCGACTGGCGACCGTCCAGCCGCGGTGGAGGTGCTCGAGACGGCAGAGCGGGAGCTCGGTTCGTGCGCGGCCGTGCTCCTGCAGGCCGAGGCGGCGGCGGGCCTGCGTCGGCTCGGTCGCCGCACACCGGCGGTTGCACGAGCGTCGGGGGGCGGCGCCACGATCGCGGACCTCACTCCCCGCGAGCAGGACGTGGCCGCGCTGGTCGCGGACGGCCGCAGCAACCGGGAGATCGCTGCGTCCCTGTTCCTCAGTGAGAAGACGATCGAGCGCCATCTCAGTCACGTCTTCGCCAAGCTGGGCATCTCCACCCGCGCCTCCCTGGCCGCCCGAGTGGCGGCGCGCCGCCAGGTCTGACGTCCCGCTGCGTGCAGCGCGCCCGGCATGGCGGCCTGCCGAGCCGGTCTCTCTCGGCGGCGGCTGCCGCAGCTTCTGCCCGTACGCTTGGCCGGTGACTTCCCCCGCCGCGACGACCCCCGAGCGGCTCTCGCGCCGCAGCGTCGCGCTCGTGACGATGGGCTGCGCACGCAACGAGGTCGACTCCGAGGAGCTCGCCGGGCGGCTCGACGACGCGGGTTTCGGACTCGTCTTAGACCCTTCGGACGCGGAGGTCGTGGTCGTCAACACGTGCGGGTTCGTCGAGTCGGCCAAGCAGGACTCCATCGACGCGCTGATTGAAGCGGCCGACCTCAAGGGCACCGGCACCACCCGTGCCGTCGTCGCTGTCGGGTGCCTCGCGGAGCGGTACGGCAACACCCTGGCCGACGCGCTGCCCGAGGCGGATGCGGTGCTCTCCTTCGACGACTACACCGACATCGCCGCGCGCCTCGACGCCGTCCTCGCCGGAAGGCCCCAGGCCGCGCATGCCCCCCGCGACCGGCGCACGCTCCTGCCGCTCTCGCCCGTCGAACGCCAGGGCGCGACGCGCCCGACCGTCCCCGGCCATGGCGTGTCGGGTCCCGCTGCTGCCGGCCCGAAGGGCCCCGGCCTCGTCGCCAAACCGGACCCCTCGACGGTCGCCGGCTCCGACATCGACTATCTTCCGCCGGGCATCGCGCCCGCCTCCGGCCCGCGGCCCATGCGCCGCCGGCTCGACACCGGCCCGGTTGCCCCGCTCAAGCTCGCCTCCGGTTGCGACCGGCGCTGCACCTTCTGCGCGATCCCGGCGTTTCGCGGTGCGTTCCTGTCCAGGCAGCCCGACGAGGTGTTCTACGAGGCTCGCTGGCTTGCCGACCAGGGTGTGCGCGAGCTGTTCCTCGTCAGCGAGAACTCCACCTCGTACGGCAAGGACCTCGGTGACCTCCGCGCGCTCGAGGCCTTGCTGCCGCGGCTCGCTGCGATCGATGGCGTCGACCGGGTCCGGGTGAGCTATTTGCAGCCCGCCGAGATGCGGCCGTCGCTCGTCGAGGCGATGGTCTCGACACCAGGTGTCGCCCCGTACTTCGACCTGTCCTTCCAGCACGCGAGCGGACCGCTGCTGCGCCGCATGCGGCGCTTCGGCGACGCCGACCGCTTCCTCGAGTTGCTCGACTCGATCCGTGTCCGTGCGCCCGAGGCCGGTGTTCGGTCCAACGTCATCGTCGGCTTTCCGGGCGAGTCCGAGTCCGACCTCGCCGAGCTGACGCGCTTTCTCGTTGGCGCGCGCCTCGACGTCGTCGGCGTCTTCGGTTACTCCGACGAGGACGGCACCGAGGCCGCGACGTACGACGACAAGGTTCCGGCCGAGGAGATAGCCGCCCGCGTGGCGCTGCTGACCGACCTGGTCGAGCAGCTCACCGCCGAGCGCGCCGAGGAGCGCATCGGCCAACGCGTGGATGTGCTCATCGAGGCGTCCGCCTCCGACGAGCCCGGATATCTGGAAGGCCGCGCGGCGCACCAGGGCCCGGAGGTCGACGGCTCGACCCTCGTACGCGGCTCGGCGTGCCCGCTCGGCACGATCGTCACGGCCGTGGTGGCCCGCGCCAACGGCGTCGATCTTGTCGCCGAGCCTCTGCCACAGATCGGTGCCGACAACTCGTCCCCGAGCCAGAGCTCACCGTTCAGGTTGCGATCCGAGCCGTCGCCGCCCGGGCCGACCGTGGCCAGCCTGACCGCAGCTGGGCCGACCGCAGCTGGGCCGACCGCAGCTGGGCCGACCGCAGCTGGGCCGACCGCAGCTGGGCCGACCCGGTGAGCGTGCCGGACACGCCGGTCGCGGCCGCGAGTGCGTACAACATCGCCAACGCACTGACCGTCTCGCGCCTCTTCCTTGTGCCGGTGTTCCTGGTGTTGCTGTTCGCCGACGGCGATCCCGCCCAGCTCGCCGCAGGGGAGACCCCGCCGGCAACGAGGCTGGCGGCGTGTGCGGTGTTCGTGCTCGCGGTGGCCACCGACAAGGTCGACGGTGACCTCGCCCGCCGGCGCGGCCTGGTGACCAACTTCGGCAAGATCGCGGACCCGATCGCGGACAAGGCGCTGATCGGCGCAGCGCTGATCGGCCTCTCGCTGCTCGGCGAGCTCGCGTGGTGGATCACCGTCGTGATCATGGCTCGGGAGATCGGTGTGACGCTGCTCCGCTTCGCCGTGCTTCGCCACGGTGTCATCGCGGCAAGTCATGGCGGCAAGCTGAAGACGAGCCTGCAGTGCCTCGCCATCACGCTGCTGCTGGTCTTCGCCACCGGCTGGTTGCACGACGTGGCGGTCGGGGTGATGTGGGTCGCGGTTGCCGTGACCGCCGCGACCGGCGTCGAGTACGTCGTGCAGGCCGTACGGCTGCGCCGGGAGGCACTGCGATGACCGGCCCGCGGCGAGACGGGCCGGACGAGGGCGACGATTTCGACCCGCTCGCTTCCGGGCTCGACGCCTTCGGGGACGACCTGTACGACGGCCTGGCCGAAGACGTGGTCGCAGCCCTCGCCGCCCGCGGCGCGACAGTTGCGATCGCCGAGTCCGTCACCGGTGGCCTCGTCTGCGCGGCCATCACCGACGTGCCCGGAGCGTCCGCGGTCCTCCGTGGCGGCATCGTGGCGTATGCGACCGATCTCAAGACCGAGCTCCTCGGCGTGAGCGAAGTGCTGCTCGGCTCGGCGGGCCCGGTGCATCCGGTCGTCGCAGTCACGATGGCAAGCGCGGTGCGCGTCAAGCTCGGAGCGACGTACGGCGTCGCGACGACCGGCGTCGCCGGTCCGGGGCCGCAGCGGGACCGGGCGGTGGGGACGGTTTACATCGCGCTCGACGGCCCGGACGGATCGTCGGTCGAGCGGCACCAGCTCGACGGCGATCGCGCGGACATCCGCGACGAGTCCGTGGTGGCGGCGCTCCGGCTGCTGCTCTCGGAAGCTTCATCTGCGGACGGGCGTTGAGGTGACATGGATCGCGTCCACAGCACGTTTGTCCCTCCCGCCCGGTACGGTGGAGTCGCGATGACCGACCGGATCGGCAAGGAGCTCGGGCAGATGCTGCTGCTGCGGCGCCTGCTTGGATCAGTGCTGCGCCGGACCCGCTTGCGCCAGGGTCGTACGCTGCGCGAGGTCTCCGCCAGCGCCCGTGTGAGTCTGGGTTACCTCTCCGAGGTCGAGCGGGGACAGAAAGAGGCATCCTCCGAGCTGCTCATCTCCATCTGCTCTGCGCTGGGAGTCCCGCAGTCGGAGGTTCTCCGCGCAGTCAGCGAGGACCTAGCCGCCGCCGAGGGTCTCCGCAGCATCTCCGCGGGCACCTCGGCGCACTCGCGCGACATCGTCGCCGCCGCCTGACCTCTCGCCGTCGCGGATCGGCCGCCAGGGAGTGATCAGTGCGCGACGCCACCGTTGAACTCCAAACGACGCTGCTGCACCTCACGACGCTGGCCGCCTGGATCGACGCCGTACGCGCCGGACAGTTTGTCACCGAGTCCCTGTCCGTGGAGGGGTTCATCCATTTGTCCGCTTCCGCCCAGGTCACCCTTCCAGCGAATGCACTGTTCGAGGGTCGCCGTGACACGTGGCTGCTCGTCGTCGACCCGGCTCGACTGAGCGCGCCGCTGCGATGGGAGCCAGGATCGCCGCGCGACAGCACGTCGATGGAGTTCCCGCATCTGTACGGGCCGCTGAACCTCGATGCTGTCGTTGCCCTGGTGCCATACCCGTGCCGACCCGACGGCTGGTTCGACCCACCCGCTGACCTGCCCGAAACGAACGACCAGGCGGGGCGCGCGCTCGCCCTCGAGTGGTACCTCGCGCGGGCCAGGTCGACGCGCAGCCGTGAGATTCCATCCGGCGTGTCCGTCCGGCACGAGGACTTCTCCGTGTCGTGGGAGCACAATCGCGTGATTGTCGGCCGCGCCCCGGATCCCGACGCTGCGGCCGCCCTGTGCGCGCGCGAGCTCGCGGGTCTCGAACACTGGCAGGTGTGCGTCGTCGGGGCGGTGGAGACGGCGACCATCGGCGCGTACCTCGCCGCCGGCTGGACGCACGCTGAGAACCTGCTGATGGCGTTGCGACGGATCCCGCGGAGCCCGCCACCTGATGATCAGCCGGAGGTGGATCGGCCACGCATCCGTCGGCCTGGCGTCGGCCGGCGCGGCGTCGATCAGCCGGCCGGCGATCAGCCAGGCATCGAGGTGCGGGCGGTCGAGATCGACGAGCTGGCGGCGTTCCGCATCGATCTGTGCCGTCGATACACGCCCTCCCTCGGTGCAACCGCGCTGCGCCAAATGCTCGATCGCGATCGCCTCACCGACGAGGTCGCCCGCGTGGACCACCTCGCCGTCTTCCACGGGGGTGCCGTCGTCGCGCAAACCGACTGCTTCGTCGTCGGTGCGACCGCGCAGCTGGAGTCGGTCGAGACCGATCCGGATCATCGATGTCGTGGCTACGCAACCGCTCTGGTGCTGGCCGCCGTCGAGCGAGCCGGCGCCTGTGGCGCCGACGTGGTGTTCCTGCGCGCCGACGCCAACGACTGGGTGTGGCAGCTGTACGAGCGGCTCGGCTTCGCGACGGTCGGGACCTCGCACGTCTTCGACCGCGAGTTGGGAACCGTCGTCGATGGTCCGGCCGATTGAGCGTCGCTAATCATTGCCTGTGCATCCACTGTGACGCTGCGCAATGGCCAGCAAGGACAAGAGCGCCGCTGAGAGTCGGCCAAGACAAAGATTTCGGAGTTGCGGCGAAATTCCTGCATCCGATGTCGCCTGGGGACGCAGAACACCGAGCACGACTGCGACCGGGACAACGACGCACCAGGCGCCGAGCCGCGCAGCGTGACGACCGAAAGGAACACCCTATGCGTCGCTCGATGTTCCCTGTGTTCGGAGCCATTGCCACCAGCGTGGTACTGGTCGGCGCCGCCACCGTCCCTGCGGCGAACGCCGCCGCGCCTGACCACGCAATGGGGGAAACGACGGTCGTGGTCGACCCGGCCCTGTACGCATTCCTCCTCAGTGCGGGTGTAAGCGTCGCGCCGACAGGATCCGCAACGGCTGAGGCTTTTGAGGACACCGTCGCAGCGGTGTTCTCCATCACCGACATCACCATGGACGGGAACAAGCTCGCGCACTCGGGAGGTCTGGACTTCTCTGCGGGTGAGGTGAACATCGAGGCAAAGAGGTACGTCATCCGCCTCGACCTCGCTCGGGTGACCGCCAAAGTGGTGGGCTCCGAGGTTGGCGACGCCGGCCGCGTGCCGATCTTCAAGATCAAGGACACGGACCAGCCCCATCTCGGCGCAGTCAAGCTGGTCCTGACCGACACCGCCGCGGGCGCCTTGAACGCCACCTTCGGCATTGATGACTTCGTCAAGGGCGCGACGTTCGGCTATGCTACCCCGGAGCCGGAGGAGCTGTCGTAGTTCGTGGATTTGAGCGATCCAAGGTCGCTCACCAGATCGCGTGCGGCCTCGACCAGGAAATGCCAACCCCCTCGTGCATCCCTGGTCGGGGCCGCCGCTGTTCTTTCCCAGGTCGCCACCTCGATCCTCGCCTCATGGCCGTCGACAAGGGATCTGCAGTCACTTTGCGCGAGCATTTGATTAGCACCCCGTGAGCTTTAACTCCGTCACGCGAGATTTGCACCTTCGCCTTTCGCAGTTCGACTCGTGGCGCAAACTCGACTCGCTCCGCCGACGCGTTCAACGCCATGGTCGACCTAACATCTGGCGTGCCTATGCCCCGTCACTTCGTCAGCCGCGAAGGCGCAGTCCCCGTGGGGTGGCGTGGAACCCGGCGGCCTCCAAAGCAGCTCCCAACGGGCTGTCGCCCACGCGCTCGCCGTCGGCCCGTTCCACGCTCAGCACACCGAGCGCTCCGTCGCGCACCGCGAGGGCCAGTGCGTCGACCGCCGTCTGCAGCCGCTCCGCATCGTCGGACCAGGTGAGCAGAGTCCGCCCGCCGCGCTCGACATACACCTCCAACGTGCCGTCGACCAGCACGACCAGTGCGCCCGCCTTGCGCCCGGGACGGTGTCCGGCCCGTTGTCCCGGACGGCGCGCAGGCCGAGAGCTGGGCGACAGTGTTGGCTGATCAGGCTCAGGGCCAGCGGCCAGCACTGGCAGCACCCGCTGCTCCGAGTCACCCGATTCCCGCTCCGGCCACGGCAGTGCCGCGCCATAGGGACTCGCGGGGTCCGTCGCGGCCAGCACGACGGCGCGTGGACCTGCAGAACCCTCGCTGCGTCGCGGCGCGGTGCGCGAATCCTCTGCATCCGGGTCACGCACCATCCCGCGCAGCCGGTCAACGGCCCCGGGGACGGCGAACTGCGCCGCGCCCAGTCCTTCGACGAAGTAGCCGCGGCGTGCACGCCCCACCTCCTCGAACGCCGACAGGACCCGGTACACCGCGCCGAACCCGCCCGCGACGTCCTCGGCGCCGACCGCGCCGCGGGTGAGCACGCCGTGACGGTCCAGGAGAGTGTCGGCCAGCACCTGGGCGCGGCGGGTCGGCTCCCCCTCCCGCTCGGGCGTCCGGGACCAGCGCCCGGCCACGACCGGCGGGCCGGTGCGGCTGGGCAGGCGCAGCTTGGCGCGCCCAGCTCGGGAGTAGCGGGCAGTCGGGGCTCGGGTCGTCCGGTGCGATCGCGGGCCGAGCGCGCGCAGGGGAGCAAGCGTGTCGTTGGTGAGCAGGCCCGCCCAGACCAGGTCCCAGATCACCTGGACCAGCGGTCCGTCGTCGGTTGCGCCGACCCGGTCGGAAAGCGTCCGGAAGAACATCGCCGCGTCGCCGTCGAGCGCCGCGAGGACCGACTCGTGCAGGGGGGTGAGCGAGAGGTCGCTCGCCGGCTCGGGGAGGAGCGCGGGCGCCACGTCGGCGAGATAGAGGCTGACCCAGCCGTCATTGCCCGGCAACGAACCGCGCCCGGTCCAGACCACCTCGCCGGCGGCGCACAGAGCGTCCAGCATCGCGGGTTGGTAGTCGACGATGCGGGCCGGCAGCACCAGCTGCTCGAGCGCGCTCGCGGGGATCGCCGCGCCTTGCAGTTGCTCGACGACGCGCAGCGCGCCATCCGGACCGGCAAGCCGGGAGCCGACGTGTTGCCACGCCGGCAGGAAGCGTCCGAGCGTGTCGGCCGGCACAGGCTCGGCCTCGCGCCGCAGGGCCGCGACGGACAGTCGCCGCAGGCGTCGCAGGATCGCCGCATCACACCACTCGGTGCCGGCGTGGCCGGGCGGGGCGCTCTCCGTGCCGACGTGGTCGGGCCCGACACCCGCCACCCCGGCTGGTCGGAACGCCCCCGCGACGACGCGGCCGGCGCGCGACAGTCGATCCAACGCGTCAGCGACCGGAGCGACACCCAGTCTTAGACGGGTCGCCACCTCGCCTGCCGCGAACGGGCCGTGGGTGCGGGCGTACCGCGCGACGAGGTCGCCGATCGGGTCCGCCACGGCGTCGAGGAAGGCGTCCGGCACGCCGACGGGGACCGGCACCCCGAGCGCGTCACGCAGGCGGCCCGCGTCCTCGACCGCGGCCCACCGCTCCCCACCGCCGATGCGGACGCGGATCGCACGTCGAGACTGCTCGAGGTCGGCGAGCCACTGCGGCGTCGCGCCGCGCTCGATCGCCTCGGCCGTCGTGAGCGGCCCGACAAGCCGGATGAGGTCCGCGACGCCTTCGAGCGTGCGTGCCCGGCGCTCGGCCGTGAGCCACTGCGCCTCGAGCTCGACCTGCACGAGTGCGGCCGGGTCGAGCAGCTCCCGCAGCTCGGCCTGCCCGAGCAGCTCGGCGAGCAGGCCGGTGTCGAGTGTCAGCGCGGCAGCACGGCGCTCCGCGAGCGGGTTGTCGCCTTCGTACATGAACGCGGCGACGTAGCCGAAGAGCAGCGACCGTGCGTACGGCGACGGCTGCTGCGTCTCGATCTCGATCAAGCGCACGCGCCGCGCCGCGATGTCCCGCATGAGGTCGATCAGCCCCGGCACGTCGAACACGTCCTGCAGGCACTCGCGCACCGTCTCGAGCACTATCGGGAACGACCCGTAACCGGAGGCGACGCTCAACAGCTGGGCGGAGCGCTGCCGCTGCTGCCACAGCGGGCTGCGCCGTCCGGGTGTGCGGCGCGGGAGCAGCAGCGCGCGGGCGGCGCACTCGCGAAAGCGCGATGCGAACAGGGCCGAGCCGCCCAGCTCGTCCGTGACCACGGCCTCCACCTCGTCGGCCTCGAGCGTGATGTCGATCTCCGGCGCCGCGTCGGAGGCCCACGAGCCGACGTCCGGCAGCCGCAGGACGATGCCGTCGTCGGAGTGCATCGCCTGCACGTCGACGCCGTATCGCTCGCGCAGCCTTGCCCCCAGGGCAAGCGCCCACGGGGCGTGCAGCCTCGCGCCCAGAGCGGAGTGGATGACGACTCGCCAGTCGCCCAGCTCGTCGCGGAACCGCTCGACGATGATCGTCCGGTCGTCCGGCAGCCGCCCGGTCGCGGCCCGCTGCTCGCGCAGGTAGCTCATCAGGTTTGCGGCGGCGTACGCATCCAGGCCGGCGCCGAGCAATCGCGCCGTCACGGCCTCGTCGTCGAGCGCCCCGAGCTCTCGGACGTACGACCCGATCGCGCGACCCAGCTCGGCAGGGCGACCGGCCGCGTCGCCCTTCCAGAACGGCAACCGCCCCGGCTGGCCTGGCGCTGGTGTGACGAGCACCCGGTCGGGCGTGATGTCCTGGATCCGCCACGACGTCGAGCCCAGGGTGAAGACGTCGCCGACGCGGGACTCGTAGACCATCTCCTCGTCGAGCTCACCGACCCGGCGGCCGCCAGTGCCCTCTGCACCGGCGAGGAACACGCCGAACAGCCCGCGGTCGGGGATCGTGCCGCCGCTCGTCACGGCCAGTCGTTGGGCTCCGGGCCGGCCGGTCAGCACACCGCCGGTGCGGTCCCACACGAGCCGTGGCCGCAGCTCCGCGAACTCGTCGCTCGGATAGCGCCCGGAGAGCATGTCGAGCACTGCTTCGTACGCGCTGCGCGGAAGCGCCGAGAAGGGTGCGGCGCGTCGGATCAGGTCGTAGAGCTCGTCGATGTCCCACTCGTCCATCGCCACCATCGCCACGATCTGCTGCGCGAGCACGTCGAGCGGGTTGCGGGGGTAGCGCAGCGTCTCGATGTCGCCGTCCCGCATCCGCTCGGCGACGACGGCGGTGGGGACCAGCTCGCCGCGGTGCTTCGGGAAGATCACGCCCCGGCTCACCGCGCCGACCTGATGTCCTGCCCGGCCGACCCGCTGCAGCCCGCTCGCGACCGACGGCGGCGGCTCGACCTGGATGACGAGGTCGACTGCACCCATGTCGATGCCGAGCTCGAGGCTGCTGGTCGCGACCACGGCGGGGAGGCGGCCCGCCTTGAGGTCGTCCTCGATGAGGGCACGGCGCTCCTTGGAGACCGAGCCGTGGTGTGCCATCGCGAGCTCGTCGCTGCCGCCTTTGGATGCTCCGCTCGCACCCATCGACCGAGCTGGTGCGTGAGCCTCCGGCAGCGCCGCCCCGGTGGCGCGTTCGTACCCGATCTCGTTGAGGCGGGCCGTCAGCCGCTCGGCGAGTCGGCGCGAGTTGGCGAAGACGATCGTCGAGCGGTGCGAGAGGACGAGATCGGCGATGCGGGCCTCGACGTGCGGCCAGATGCTCTGTCGCTCCTGCGGCGGTGCCTCGTCGGGCTCATCGACGTCGCTGCCGGGGCTTGCTGCTGATCGCCCAGCCGCCGGGTCGGGGACCTGCCCACCCGGCGCCGCCGACGGCAGGTTGGTCAGATCCTCGACGGGCACGACGACCTGGAGGTCGACCTGGCGGCGTGCGGGAGGGTTCACGATGTCGACGACACGGGTCGGCACGAGGAACTGCGCCACCTCCTCGACCGGCCGTACGGTCGCGGACAGGCCGACCCGCTGCGCCGGCGTGTCGAGGAGCGTGTCCAGCCGCTCCAGGGACAGCGCGAGGTGGCTGCCGCGCTTGGTCGCCGCGACCGCGTGGATCTCGTCGATGATCACTGTCTCGACCCCGCGCAGCGACTCGCGTGCCTGCGAGGTCAGCAGCAGGAACAAGGACTCGGGCGTGGTGATCAGGATGTCCGGCGGCCGCGCGGACTGGCGTCGGCGCTCGTCTGCCGTGGTGTCACCGGACCGGATCGCCACCTCCAGTGCGGGAGGGGTCGAGCCCAGCCTCGCCGCGGCCTGCGCGATGCCCGCGAGCGGCGCTCGCAGGTTGCGCTCGACGTCCACGGCGAGCGCCTTCATGGGGGAGACATAAAGAACGCGCGCGCGATGGCGCGGGTCCTCCGGCGGCGGCGAGCTGGCGAGCCGGTCGAGCGCCCACAGGAACGCCGCCAGCGTCTTACCCGAGCCTGTGGGCGCGACGACAAGCGCATCCCGGCCGGCCGCGATCTTGGCCCACGCCTCCTCCTGCACCCGGGTGGGCGCGGCGAACGCTCCGACAAACCACTCCCTGGTGGCAGCGGAGAACCCATCGAGCGCGGACGAAGCCATCTGGGCATCATGCCTGCCGCCTCGGACAGTCTCGCTCTCGTCGGCGGGTCATCGGGCTTGAACACTTGTCGGGACACTTGTGGCGAGACTTTTGGGATACTCGGCGGCGTGCGAATGTCTGACTTCTGGGAGCGGATGCGGGTGCATGTCGGCGAGTCGTACGCCGAGACATACGCCCGAGACCAAGTGCTGAGCTCGCTCGGGGGCCGCAGCATCACGCAGGCTCTCAGCCAGGGCGAGGACGTCAAGAAGGTGTGGCGAGCCGTGTGGGCGCACCTGGAGCTGCCTGAGTCCGAGCGCTGAGAACGGCCAACCCGCCCGCCGCCGGCCCACCCGAGAACGTCTTCGAGTGGTCACTTCTGGTGCTTTCACGGTGTGGATTGAGGCGCAGAGTGACCACTCGCCGAAGTTCGGGTCGGCCGGCAGCGGCGACCTGGGCACGTCGGCGACGGCTGTAGGTGGTCCACGCTGTAAACCCGGTTTGCGTGTCGGAACCGGGCGGTAAGTTCGATCGAGTGGCCGACGTGACCCGCATCCCAGCTGTTTCGCAGGCGCCACCCGGCTTCGCGCTAGTTCACGCGCGCGGCCTGACCAAGCACTTCGGCGACTTCGTCGCGGTCGACGGCATCGACGTGGACGTGCAGCCGGGCGAGGCGTTCGGATTCCTCGGGCCCAACGGCGCGGGCAAGAGTTCGACGATGCGCATGATCGGCTGCGTCTCGCCGTTGACGTCCGGCACGCTGCGCATCCTCGGTCTGGATCCCACGACCGACGGCCCGGAGATCCGCGGCCGCCTCGGCGTCGTCCCGCAGGAGGACACGCTCGACATGGAGCTGACCGTTCGGGAGAACCTCCATGTGTACGGCCGCTACTTCGGGCTGCCGCGTCCCCTCGTCCGCGAGCGCACCGAGCGGCTCCTGGATTTCGTCCAGCTCTCCGAGCGCGCCGACAGCAAGGTGGAGCCCCTGTCGGGCGGGATGAAGCGGCGTCTCACGATCGCCCGGTCCCTGATCAACGAGCCCGAGATGCTGCTGCTGGACGAGCCGACGACCGGGCTCGACCCGCAGGCTCGCCATGTCGTCTGGGACCGGCTGTACCGGTTGAAGTCACAGGGCGTGACGCTCGTCCTCACCACTCACTACATGGACGAGGCGGAGCAGCTGTGCGACCGGCTCGTGGTCATGGACAAGGGCCGGATCGCGGCCGAGGGCTCGCCTGCCGAGCTGATCGAGCAGTACTCCACCCGCGAGGTGCTCGAGCTCCGGTTCGAGGCCGGTCAGAACGAGGCGGTGGCAGACCGCGTGCGCGACCTGGCCGAGCGGGTGGAGGTGCTGCCCGACCGGCTGCTCCTCTACACCGCCGACGGCGACGAGGCTCTCGGCCAGGCGCACGCTCGGGGTGTCACACCGGTGTCCGCGCTCGTGCGCCGCAGCTCGCTGGAGGACGTCTTCCTTCGGCTCACCGGCCGCTCGCTGGCGGACTGACATGGCTTCGACCACGGCCGCGCGTGCCCTCTCGACGGGCAGTGCCCGCCCGCGCCCCACGATGCGAGCCTTTTCGTACTGGATGACCAACTACCGCCGGACCTGGCGGGGCACCGCGGTCACCGGTGTGCTCGAGCCGGTCGCCTTTCTCGCGGCGATGGGTCTCGGCCTCGGCGCGATCATCGACGCCAACGCACCCGAGGGTTCTCTCGGCGGCCTGCGCTACCTGGCCTTCATCGCTCCCGGCCTGCTCGCCGCGAATGCCGCTCAGACGGCGGTGTTCGACTCGACGTACCCGGTCATGGGCGCGATCAAGTGGCAGCGCGTCTACTACGCCCAGCTCGCGACCGCGCTTCGGGTCGGCGATGTGCTGCGCGGTCACCTGGCCTTTGTCGCCTTTCGGATCGCGACGATGGCGACGGCGTTCTTCATCGTCATGGTCGTGTTCGGCGTGATCGACTCACCCGTGGCTGTGGCGACCATCGCCGTCTCTCTCCTGGTCGGCATGGCGGTCGCGGCCCCCGTCTTCGCGTTCGCCGCGCGCCAGGAGGACGACTCCGGGTTCGCGATGCTCTACCGCTTCGGCCTGATCCCGGTGACCCTTTTCAGCGGCATCTTCTTCCCGATCAGCCAGTTGCCCGATCTCATCGAACCGCTGGCCTGGGCGTTTCCGCTGTGGCACGGAGTGGAGCTCAACCGGGGCGTCGCGCTCGGTGGCCTGGATGTCGTTCCCGCCGTTGCGCACGTCGGCTATCTGTGTCTGTGGATCGGCGTGGGCTACCTGCTCGCCATCAGGGCGTTCACCAAGCGGTTGGTGACGTGATGACGGCCCTCATGTCCCGGGTGGTGCCGCCGGTCCCGTTCTCCCGCGGTCGGGCCATGAGTCTGGTGGAACGCAATTTCCTCGTCTACCGGCGCGGCTGGCTGGTGTTCGTGTCCGGCTTCTTCGAGCCGCTGTTCTACCTTCTGTCGGTGGGTGTCGGCATCTCCGTGCTGACGGGCGACATCACGCTCGCGGACGGCGTGGCCGTCTCGTACACCGCGTTCATCGCACCAGCCATGATGGCGTCGTCTGCAATGAACGGGGCGATGTTCGACGCCACCTTCAATGTGTTCTTCAAGCTCAAGTACGCCAAGCTGTACGACGCCGTCCTCGCGACCCCGGTGACCCCGCGCGACGTGGCAGTGGGAGAGATCACCTGGGCGTTGCTCCGTGGTCTCTGCTATGCCGTGTCGTTCTTCGTCGTGATGCTCGCGATGGACCTGGTGCGGTCGTGGTGGTCCATTCTCACGGTCCCGGCCGCCGTCCTGATCGGCTTCGCCTTCGCTGCGGTGTGCATGGCCGGCACGACGTACATGCGGACCTGGCAGGACTTCGAGTTCATCACGATGAGCCTGATGCCGATGTTCTTGTTCTCGGCGACGTTCTTCCCGCTGTCGACCTACCCCGGTCCGCTGCAGGTCGTGGTCCAGTTGACGCCGCTCTACCACGGCGTCGCGCTGCTGCGAGGATTCACGACCGGTCTGGTCGGCGTGGGAATGCTGGTCCACGTCGCCTACCTGCTCGTCATGGGCTTCGTCGGCGTGTACTTCGCCTCGCGCCGCCTGGAGCGGCTGCTTCTCACCTAGCAGACCGACCTCGGCGGACCAGGGTCTTGACTGCGGCGTGTCGATCGCGCTTCGAACACCTGTTCGGCTAGCGTTCGTCCACAGGTGGAGCCGTCGGCTCGTCCACAGTTGCGGCGCGCATGCCCACACTGTCGGAGCCGATCCGTAACGTGCTTCAGGTAGGGACTGAACAGATGCGTAGACCGGACCGAGGTGGACACATGGCAGTGGACCGTGAGAAGGCGCTCGACACTGCGCTCGCGCAGATCGAGCGGCAGTACGGCAAGGGGTCCGTGATGCGCCTCGGCGACGAGGTGCGGGCTCCGGTCGAGGTGATCCCGACCGGCTCGATCGCGCTCGACGTGGCGCTCGGCATCGGCGGCCTGCCGAGGGGTCGCGTGGTGGAGATATACGGTCCCGAGAGCAGCGGGAAGACTACCGTCGCGCTGCATGCGATCGCGAATGCGCAGCGGGCTGGGGGTATTGCTGCCTTCATCGACGCCGAGCATGCTCTCGACCCGGATTACGCGCAGAAACTCGGAGTCGACACCGATGCTCTCCTGGTCTCCCAGCCGGACACCGGTGAGCAGGCGCTGGAGATCATGGACATGCTGATCCGGTCGAACGCGCTGGATATCATCGTCGTCGACTCGGTGGCCGCGCTCGTTCCACGCGCCGAGATCGAGGGCGAGATGGGCGACAGCCACGTCGGGCTGCAAGCCCGCCTCATGAGCCAGGCGTTGCGTAAGATCACCGGCGCGCTGAGTCAAAGCGGCACCACCGCCATATTTATCAATCAGCTGCGTGAAAAAATAGGCGTGTTCTTCGGGTGTTTTCACTACGACACCAGGGTCTTGCTGGCTGATGGGACCACGGAGAAAATTGGGAAGATAGTGAACCAGCGCATGCCGGTCGAGGTGCTCTCCTACGACCCCGGCAGCGGCCGGATCGTGCCACGCAAGGTCGTCAACTGGTTCGACAACGGTGTGACCGACCACTTCCTGCAGTTCACCGTGGCGAAGTCGGGCCGCAACGGGCGAGCCCAGTTTGCCGCAACTCCTAACCACCTCATCCGAACGCCCGGTGGGTGGCGCGAGGCGGGTGAGATGCTCGCTGGCGATCGTGTCATGGTGGAAGAATCCCATCGACTAAGTGATCAACAGTGGCAGGTGGTTCTCGGTTCGCTGATGGGAGACGGCAACCTCTCACCCAACCGATTCGACCGCTCAGGCACGCGTTTTCGGCTAGGGCACGGCCCGAAGCAGGTCCGCTACCTCGACTGGAAGACGTCGCTGCTCGGCAACATCGAGCGGAGCAGACGGACCAGCGCGACGGGCGCGACCTTTGTCGACTTCACACCACTGCCCGAGCTGAAGGAGCTGCACGACGTCGTCTACTTCGGCGACGGGAAGAAGCACCTCACCTGGGACTACCTCAAGGCGCTAACACCGTTGGCGCTCGCGATCTGGTACATGGACGATGGGCACTTCGCGTTGCGGTCCAAGGGGCTGCAGGAACGCACCCGCGGAGGAAGCGGCCGGATCGAGATATGCGTCGACGCGATGAGCGAAGGGAGCCGGGATCGGCTCGTCTCGTACCTGCGCGATACGCACCGCCTTGAGGTCAAGTTGACCACCAGGGGTGCCCGCGGGCAACAAGTGCTGGTGTTCACCACCGCCTCGACGCGAAGGTTCCAGCAGCTCGTGGCCCCTGACATTCACCCATCGATGGCGTACAAACTGCTGCCCGACCTGCAAGGGCAGTTCGTTGAGACGGCGCCGCAGTTCGTCGAGCCCAGGCGAGCCCTGGTGCCCGCTCGTGTCCTCGATGTGCACGTCAAGCCCAAGACGCGGTCGATGCGCCGATTTGACATCGAGGTCGAGGGACAGCACAACTATTTCGTCGATGGCGTGATGGTGCACAACAGCCCCGAGACCACCACCGGTGGAAAGGCGCTCAAGTTCTACGCATCGGTGAGACTGGATATCCGTCGTATCGAGACACTGAAAGACGGGCAAGAAGCCGTTGGCAACAGAACCCGGGTGAAGGTGGTGAAGAACAAGGTTGCCGCCCCGTTCCGTCAGGCAGAATTCGATATTCTCTACAATCACGGGATAAGCCGTGAAGGCGGACTTATCGACATGGGCGTCGAGCACGGCCTCGTGCGCAAGGCAGGGGCTTGGTACACCTACGAGGGTGACCAGCTCGGGCAGGGCAAGGAGAATGCCCGCGGCTTCCTGCGCGACAACCCCGACCTCGCCGACGAGATCGAGAAGCGGATCAAGGAGAAGCTCGGCATCGGCCCGCGGATCGACACACCGGATGCTGAGGTCGTGCTGCCCGCGCCGGTGGACTTCTGAGACGACGGCGAGCAGAGGTGACCTCCGACCCGGGAACGGAAACGAACCAGGTCCGGGCCGGGGTGCTGCACCGGGTCCAGCACGACCGGGACCGGGGCGCCGACCCGGACTCCGGCGCCGACCGGGAGCCTGACGCAGACCCGGAGTCGGTGGCTCGGTCGATCTGCCTCAACCAGCTGGACCGGGCGCCGCGGACGAGGGCGCAACTCGCCGTGACCTTGCAGCGCCGGCTTGTTCCAGAAGACGTCGCCGATCGGGTCCTGGATCGGCTGGAAGCGGTCGGGCTCGTGGACGACGAAGCATTCGCGTCGGCGTGGGTGCAGTCACGCCACGGCACGCGCGGGCTGTCCGGGCGAGCGCTTGGGAGGGAGTTGCGCACGCGTGGGGTCGAGGCAGAGACGGTGGAGGCGGCGGTTGCCCAGCTGGATGCCGATACCGAGCTCGACACGGCGTACCGGTTGGTCCGCGCCAGGCAACGCTCGATGTCGTCTCTCGACCCTGCGGTTCAGCAGCGGCGCCTCGTCGCCCTGCTGGGTCGAAAGGGCTACGCGGCCGGCGTTGCGTATCGCGTTGTCCGAGAGGTCGTGCGGGACGGGCGTCCTGACACGACGGTCGGTCACGGTCACGGTCCTTGACCCTACGTAAGGGTCGACCGTATGTTCACAGCTACGAGAGGGACCCACCCGCACCCGCGGGGCATCACATAGCACCGACACGCACACCACAGACGTACCTGAAACGGCGAACCGTTCGCCCGCGCCCGACACCTCAAGGCTGCCCCACCGAACAGCAAGCCCGACAAGTCGATGCCGGCGTCAGGCGAGGCGTCGACCAGCACGGCGGATCACGTCAATCGGTATTCGGCGAGGACAAGGGAGGTCACGCAACCGCCGAGAGAACTGACCCGTGTTCGGTACCGGACTTTCTCACCCCGTGGTGCAGTCGGGAAGAGCTGATCTGCCGGCCGCCCCTGGTGGCGTCGCCGAGTGCGGTGCGACTGCGGCCCGGACGGTGACTCTGGGGTAAGGGGTGTCCGGTCCAGCACGTGGTTCCTCCGCCACGTCGCCTCGGCGACGTGTCATGGCAGAGGAGTGGCGATGAGCACCGCGACGGGCGTTCTACTCGGGGTGTCAGCGCTGCTCCTGGTTGTCATCGGGACGCTGATCGGTCTCCTGGGCCGCGCGCACCGCGGCGACGGAACCACCGGCCCGCACGAGCGCGCCGCGCTCGACGCTGAATTGGCGGCAGAGCGGGAGGCGCTGGCTGCGGAGGTACAACGCGGTGCCCGGGACGTGGCGGTGATCCGCGCGGAGGCGGAGGCGGCGTCGGTCGCGCTCCGGGAGCGCACGAAGGTCGAACTCGATCAGGCACGGGAGCGGGTCGAAGCTCAGGCCGCACATCTCCGTGCGACCCGGACCGAGTCCGAGGCCGAGATGCGGGTGCTCCGGGAGGACATACGCACCCAGCGGGCCGACACGGAGCGACGCGAGCACCGGCTGCTGGAGCGCGAGCAACGACTCGACGAGACGGCGCGTGCCATCGAATCCCAGGCTCGGGCGCTGACCATTGAACGCGACGAGGTCGCAGCCGCGCGTTTGGAGCTCACCGACATCTCACTCGAGCGCACCCGCATCCTGGAATCCACCGCCAACCTGTCTGCCGGTGAGGCGAAAGCGGAGCTGGTGGCGTCCATCGGGGCGCAGGCCAAGCGTGAGGCCGCGATCATCGTCCGGGACATCGAGTCCGCCGCGCGCGCGGAGGGCGACCAACGTGCCCGCAGCATTGTGACCGGCGCGATCCAGCGATTGGCAGCCGAGCAGACCGCAGAGTCCGTTGTGTCCGTCATCCACCTTCCCGGCGAGGACATGAAGGGCCGCATCATCGGTCGGGAGGGCCGCAACATCCGTGCGTTCGAGGCGATCACCGGCGTGAACGTGATCATCGACGACACACCGGAAGCAGTTCTGCTGTCGTGCTTCGACCCGGTGCGCCGCGAGGTGGCGCGGGTCGCGCTTAACGCGCTCGTCACGGACGGGCGGATTCACCCGCAACGCATCGAAGACGTGTACGAGCGGAGCAAGCTCGAGGTCGAGCGGCTGTGCATCCGAGCCGGCGAGGCCGCGGTCGTGGCAGTCGGCCTCGACGACATCCACCCCCAGCTCGTCGCCCTGCTCGGGCAGCTGCGGTACCGCACGTCGTACGGGCAGAACGTCCTCAAGCACCTGATCGAGTCTGCACACCTGGCCGGGTTGATGGCCGCCGAGCTGGGCATCAACGTCCCTCTGGTGAAGCGCGGAGCGTTTCTGCACGACATCGGCAAGGCGCTGACGCACGAGGTCGAGGGCTCGCACGCGTTGGTCGGTGCCGACCTCGCCCGCAAGTACGGCGAGCACGAGGACGTGGTGCACGCAATCGCCGCGCACCACAACGAGATCGAACCGCGCACCGTCGAGGCGGTGCTCACCCAGGCCGCGGACGCCATCTCCGGGGGCCGTCCCGGCGCGCGGCGCGAGGCGCTCGAGGCGTACGTCAAGAGGCTGGAGCGGCTCGAGGAGATCGCGCACGAGCACGAGGGCGTCGAGAAGGTTTTCGCCATGCAGGCGGGTCGCGAGGTCCGGGTGATGGTCAAGCCGGATGTGGTCGACGACATCGCGGCCCAGGTGCTCGCGCGGGACATTGTCAAACGGGTTGAAGACGAACTCACATATCCGGGTCAGATTCGTGTCATGGTGGTGCGCGAGTCCCGCGCGATCGAGGTCGCGCGTTAGCAAACACCATCGGGGGATGGCATGAAGCGTCTCATTGCCGCATTGTCAGCGACTCTTATCGCCACGTTGAGCGCCACGGGCGGCGCGCAGGCATCTCCGATAACCCAGCCAACCGTCGTTTCCGACGATCCCGCCGACTTCACTCCGCACGTCATCGCGAACACGGCCGACGACAAGCTCGCGGTGTACAAGATGACCCAAGTCGGCACGACCATGTTTGCCGGCGGCGCGTTCACCCAGATTCAGGACACTGCGCGCGCGGTGACGTACGACCGTGCGGGCCTGTTCTCGTTCGACCCACTGACCGGCGCCGTCAACCCCCTGTCGGTCACCATGGACGGCGCCGTGTGGGCGATCGCGTCCGACGGCAACTCGCTCTATGTGGGCGGCACGTTCACAATGGTCAACGGCCTCGCCCGCAAGGGGCTAGTAAAGATCAACATGGTCACGGGTGCAGTCGACACCGCCTTCGACGCACAACTGAACGGCACTGTCCGCGAGGCGCAGGTCGTGTCCGGTCGGCTCATCGTCGCCGGCGACTTCAGGAAGCGTCTGCAGGCCGTCGACCTCGTGACGGGCGCCGACACGCAGTACATCAAGCTCAAGATCGAGGGTGACGTGGACGGGCCCGGCGGCTGGGACCCGCGGGTCTACCGCTTCGCCGTCAACCCTGCCGCCACCCGCCTGGTCGCAGTCGGGAACTTCCTCACCGCCAAGGGCGACAGCCACCCTCGCGCGTTAATGGTCAACCTCGGCGCGAGCGCCGCCAAGCTGAGCTCGTGGTACTACCAGCCACTCGAGCGGGTGTGCGCGCACAAGACAGCGCTCGACTACCTGCGTGACGTCGACTTCTCACCCGACGGCACGTTCTTCGTGATCGTCTCGTCCGGGTACGTCCCGCTGCTCGAGTCGGAGATCGGGACGAGCCTGTGCGACGCGGCCGCCCGGTTCGAGACCACGAACCTCGCGCCCAGCGTGCCGACGTGGATCAACTACACGGGCGGGGACACGCTGCACTCGACGACCGTGACGACGGCGGCGGTGTACGTCCAGGGACACAACCGGTACCTCAACAACCCCGAGGGTCGCGGCGCAACGTGCACGGGCCTGTGCGTGCCGCGTCCGGGCATCGGCGCGATCGACCCGACATCCGGCCTGGCGCTGGACTGGAACCCCACCAAGGATCGCGGCGAGGGCGGTAAGGATCTGCTCCTCACGACCCAGGGCCTGTGGGTCCCGTCCGACACGGACACGATCGGCGGCGAGCAGCACGACCGCGTCGCTCTCCTGCCCGCAACCTGAACCGATCCGTCACGGATCACGTGCTACTGCCGTGCCCCGCCAAGCCACACCGCCGGAGCCACACCAGCGAAGCCACACAACGAAGAATGAGGGTGCCTGAGTGAGTCGTCACCGAGCCCGCTTCACGGGAGCGCTGCTCAGCGCCGCGACTGTTCTGCTCGCCTCCCTCGCCATCGGCGCAGCGCCGGCGCAGAGTGCGCCGGGGGGGAGTGCGCCGGGGGGGAGTGCGCCGGAGGGGAGTGCGCCGGGGGGGAGCGCGTCAGCGCAGGACGTCCCCATCACGCCCGAGCGGGTGCGCTGGCGGCTGCAACTCGACGGCGACTACATGACGCACCGCCCGGCTGTCGGCCCGGACGGCACGATCTATGTGAACACCTCCAACGGCAAGCTGCACGCGGTGGACCCCGGCGGCACGCTGAAGTGGGCGGTGCAGGCCGGTCTCGGCGGCGGCAACATCGGGCCGGTCGCGGTGAGCCCGGACGGCACGACGTACGTGGCCGGCCTGGTCACCGTGGGTCCGGGGGCCATCACGACCGAGGCCGTGTTCGCGTTCAACCCGGACGGCACCCAGAAGTGGCTCTTCGACGACACCGGCACCGAGCAGATCATCGCCGGCCCCAATGTCGGGCCCGACGGGAACATCTATGCGGTGATGGAGGGCTTCGACGGGATCGGCTTCTTCTCGCTCACGCCCGCCGGCACGCTGCGCTTCGCTGTCGGCGCCGGCAACTTCTCCGACTTCGGCTCGCTCGGCGAGGAGATCGTCTTCGGCAACGACCAGGCCTACTTCGCGTTCGAGAACAGCGGCTTGTGGGCGTACGGGCTGGACGGCAGCCTGGAGTGGAACGTCGGCGTGACCGGCACCGAGGACTACGCGCCGGCGATCGGCCCCAACGGCAACGTCGTCGTACGCGACGGGGTGACGGGAGCGCTGGTCCTCAAGGCGTTCGACCCGACCGGCGACCTGGTGTGGACGTTCTCGGAGTCCTCCGGAAACGTCCAGGGCAAGCCCGACGTCGGCCCCGACAACACGGTGTACGTCTCCCGCAACCTCGTCGACCTCGTCGCGCTCAACCCGACCGGCACGGAGAAGTGGCGCTACCACAGCACCGAGATCTTCTTCGACCCGGTCGCCAGCCCGACCAACACGATGGTGTTCACCGGCGGGCGGGTGACGTACGGCAGGCCGGGGTTCTTCATGGGCTTCGACCTTGCCGGCACCGCGCTGTGGCGCATTGACCTGCCCAACGAGCCGGGCTTCGGGCAGTACGGGCAGCTCGTGCCCATGTCCTGGCCGGTGTTCGCCGCGGACGGCAACACCGCGTACAGCGTGACCGACGTGGCGGGTGACGGCAATGCACCCAACCGCTACTCGTTCCTGTACGCCATCGACACCTCGACGGGTGGCACCGGCACCGGCTGCACGATCACCGGCACCGACGCGGCGGAGACGCTCAGCGGCACCTCTGCGGCCGACGTGATCTGCGGCCTCGGCGGCAACGACACGCTGTCCGGGCTCGCCGGCAACGACACCCTGAAGGGTGGAGCCGGAAAGGACACGCTCAACGGCGGCGCGGGGGCGGACACGCTGACGGGCGAGGACGGCAACGACAAGCTCCGCGGCCAGGGCGGCAACGACTCCCTCGATGGCGGCGCGGGGACGGACACGTTGACCGGCGGCGCCGGCACCGACAGCTGCGTCAACGGCGAGACCCTGCAGACCTGCGAGTAGCGCGACGCCCCGGGCAGCACCCGTCGGGGCAGCCCCGTGGAGAGGTCAGCCCCGTGGAGAGGTCAGGTCGATCGCCCGCGCGGGCCTGACGGAGTCGCAGCGTGCACCGCCACGTCAGCGCCTTGCTCCAGGCCGGTCTCCACGTCGTCGACGCCGATGCGCGCCCGCGCGCCGTACTTGCGCCGCTGGCGCGCCTCGACCCGGTGGGCGAGCCAGGACAGGGCGGAGTTGACGAGGATGAACAGCACCGCGACGACGAAGTAGACCTGCAGGGGGTTGTCGAGGTTGCGGTGGATCGTGCCGCTCACCTCGAGCAGGTCGCGGTAGCCGATGATGAAACCGAGCGTCGAATCCTTCAACAGCACGACCAGCTGGCTGATCAAGGCCGGCAGCATCACGCGGAACGCCTGCGGCAGGAGCACCAGCCGCATGACCTGGCCGTCGCGCAGGCCGATGGAGTACGCCGCCTCCCGCTGACCGCGCGGCAACGACAGCACGCCGGCCCGGACGATCTCGGCGATGACCGCACCGTTGTAGAGCGTCAGGCCGAACACGACCGACCACAGCGGCTCCACATTGATGCCGGTGAGGGCGGGTACGCCAAGGAAGAAGAAGAACATCACCAGCAGCAACGGCAGCGCGCGGAACCACTCGATGATGAGCGTGCAGGGAACGCGAACCCAGCGGTGGGTCGAGAGCCTCCCCACGCCGAGAAGCGTGCCGACGACCATCGCGAGGACGATGCCGTACGCGGCCGCCTGCAGCGTTGCGACCAGTCCCTCCCGCAGGATGCGCAGGACCGCGGGCTCCTCGATGAACGGGGACCACTTCTCGGCGTCGAACTGCCCGTTTGCGACGAGGCGCTGCACCGCGACGACGATCAGCGCCGCGACCGCCACCGCGGCCACGCCGCTCCAGACGGCGATCCGACGGCGCGTACGCGGACCCGGCGCGTCGTAGAGGACCGATTGGCTCATTCGGGCCTCATCGTGCAACCGCCAGGCGGCGCTCGATCAGCCGGAAGATCGCGCTCAGCGTCAGCGCCAGCGCGGCGTAGACGAGCGCGAAGGCGGCGAGGATCTGCAGCACCTGGTCACTGTTGCGGGTGGCGAGCGTGTACATCTCCTGCATGGCCTGCGGGACACCGATCGCCGAGGCGACAGAGGTGTTCTTCAACAGCGCGATCATGACGCTGCCCAGCGGGGGGATGACCGTACGGAACGCCTGGGGCAGCACCACCAGTCGCAGCGTCTGGCCGAACGTCAACCCGACCGAACGCGCCGCCTCTGCCTGCCCCACCGGCACCGCGTTGATCCCCGACCGGACCGCCTCCGCGACGAAGCTCGCGGTGTACAGCGTCAGGCCGATGACCGCGAAGGTGAAGAAGTCGAAGACGATCTCCACCTGCGGCAGCCCGAAGTTGGCCGTCAGGAGGATGAGCGTGAGCGGCGTGTTGCGGACCACCTGGACGTACGCCCTCGAGAACCAGCGAAGCGGGGCGACCGGCGAGACCCGCATGCCCGCCAGCAGCAGGCCCAGGACAAGCGCACCGGCCCCGGCGATGAGGAAAAGCTTGATGGTCAGCCAGAACGCGTACGCGATGACGCCCGCGTTCTGGCTGACCGCTTCCATGTCGCAGGACTAGCCCCTGACGGCCTCGACGCGCCGGTCGCTCAGGCCGCGCCGGGTGTCTCGCACGAGCCCGTCGCCGGGGGCTCCGGCGTCTCGACCCCGCCGGTGCCGACGGTCGCCTCGAACGCCTCGGCCCAGCTGCCGTCCTCGTACATCTCGTTCAGGGAGTCGTTGACCCACTCGCAGAACGCCTTGTCGTCCTCCTGCGGGACGCCGATGCCGTACGGCTCCTCGGTGAAAGGCGCCCCGACGAGCTCGACGTCACCCTCGTTCTCGGACACATAGCCCGAAAGGATCACGTTGTCCGTGGTGAGCGCGTCGATCTGGCCGTTGAGCAGAGACTCCAGGCACAGCGAGTACTCCGGCAGGAGCGTGAGCTCGGCGTCCGGGTAGTTGGTGGCGATGTTCTCGGCGGGTGTCGACCCCTCCGCGCTGCAGACCTTGAGACCGGCGAGGTCATCGGGCCCGGTGATGCCGTTGGGGTTGCCGGCGGGGACGAGGATGTCTTGACCGGCGACGTAGTACGGGCCGGCGAAGTCGATCACCTCGTCGCGGGTCTCGTTGATGGTGTATGTCGCGACGACGATGTCGACCTGGCCCTGCTCCAGGAATGGCTCGCGGTTGGCCGAGACGGACTCGATGAACTCGATGCTGCCGGCCGGAATGCCGAGCTTCTCGGCCAGCATTGTCGCGATCTCGACGTCGAAGCCTTCGAAGCCGCCGTCGAGTGTCTCCAGGCCGAAGAGCGGCTGGTCGAACTTGATGCCGACGGTGATCGCTCCCGCCTCGCTGAGCTCGGCCATCTTCGTGCCGGCCTCGAACTCGGCGGCCGGCTCCTCCTCTGTCTCAGTGGTCTCCTCGACATCCGGCGTGCTGGGTGTGACTTCGTCGTCACCTCCGCAAGCGGCGAGCGCGAGTGCGAGCACTGCGGCCGAGATGGCAGCGGTTGTTCTCTGGATAAGCATGTTGTCCTCCGTTTTCGTTGCTGCTGCGTTTCTGTGTCGGGTCGTACGGCTAGTGGCTGAGGATCTTGGAGAGGAAGTCCTTGGCGCGGTCGGTCTTCGGGTTGCCGAAGAACTCCTCGGGGGTGCCCTCCTCGACGATGCGACCGCCGTCCATGAACACGACTCGGTGAGCCGACGCCTTGGCGAAACCCATCTCGTGCGTGACGACGACCATGGTCATCCCGTCGCGAGCCAGCTGCTGCATGACCTCAAGCACCTCGTTGATCATCTCCGGGTCGAGGGCGGAGGTGGGCTCGTTGAACAGCATGAGCTTCGGGTCCATGGCGAGCGCCCGTGCGATCGCGACGCGCTGCTGCTGCCCGCCGGAGAGCTGGGCGGGGTACTTGTCTGCCTGGTTGCCGATGCCCACGCGGTCGAGGAGCTCGCGAGCGCGCTTCTCCGCGTCAGCGCGTTTGATGCCGCGAACTTTGATCGGCCCCAGCGTCACGTTGTCGAGGACCGGCATGTGGGCGAACAGGTTGAACTGCTGGAAGACCATCCCGACGTCGGAGCGCAGCCGGGCCAGCTCCTTGCCTTCCAGGGGCAGCGGCTCACCGTCGATCTCGATGGTGCCGGAGCCGATCGTCTCGAGCCGGTTGATCGCCCGGCACAGTGTCGACTTGCCCGAACCGGACGGCCCGATGACGATGACGACCTCGCCGCGGGCGATGGTGAGATCGATGTCGCGCAGCACATGCAGGTCGCCGAAGTGTTTGTTGACCCCGCTGAGCACGACGAGGGGGTCGCTCGGCGCGGCGCCGCGGGCGGCCGTTGCGTCGGCTGCGGTGGCATCGAGGGTCTCGGCCATGGGTGGGACCGTACCGCGCATAGGCCGCATCCAACGCTAGCCTCGCGTCACGATTTGATCTTCTGGGCAGCTGCACCGCCGATCGGTCGCACACCTGTGACACCTGGACGGGCGCGGGTCGCGGTCGTACGTTGAAGGCACGCGCACCCCGTCGTGGGCGCGATCTCGGCCTCAGGAGCCGCCATGCACGTGCGGGTGGGTCGCGTTCCGGCAACGACAAGTGCACTTCTCACACTGAGCCTCGCAGTGCCCGGCCCTGCGTCTGCTTTGTCGTTTGGGGAGGGGTCGTCTGGGCAGGGCTCGTTTGCGGAGGGGTCGGCCTCGGAGAGCCGGACGGGTTCGCCTGACATCGGCAACCCAGCGCGCGGACCCGACTTCGACGACGACGGCTTCCACGACCTGGCCGTCGGCATGCCGGGGTCGTCGGTGCCCGGCACCGGCGAAGGTGCCGGCGCCGTGGTCGTCGTCATGGGCTCGGCGACCGGCCTCACGGCCGACCGGAGCCAACTTTGGCACCAGGACTCCGACGACCTGCTCGGAGCCGCGAAACGGCACGACGGGTTCGGCAGCTCGGTGATCGGGCGCGACGTCGACGGCGACACCATCGACGACGTGGCGGTCGGCGTATGCGGCGAGGACGACCCACAAGGCGCCGGAGCCGTCCAGGTGCTGTACGGCTCGCTCACCGGGCTCGGCTCGGTCGGCAACCAGCTGATCCGACAGCCCGGGAGCGTGCCACGACGGCACGAGAAGTTCGGCTACGCCCTCGGCGCCGGCCACCTCGACGAGGTAGACGTGCTCTTCGAGCTGATCGCAAGCGCCCATGACGACGTGCACGGCGAGGAGGGCGCTGGAGCTGTCACGGTGATGTACGGCACGCCGGATGGCGTCTCGCTCGAGCTGGTCGAGCGGTGGACCCAACGCACTGCCGGTGTTCTCGGCAAGGCGGAGCCCAACGACGCGTACGGTCGATCGCTCGCGGTGGCAGACGTCGACAACGACGACAACAGCGAGTTGGCGATCGGTGTCCAGGAGTCGTTCGAGGGTGCCGCGGCGGCAGGAGCGGTCGCCGTGCTCTACGGCACCTTCACCGGCCTCGGGACGGACCGGGACCAGCTCTGGTCGCAGGACAGCCCAGATGTGGTCGACGAAGCGGAGCCCCAGGACGGCTTCGGCAACGACGTCGTGCTCGGTGACTTCGACAACGACGGGTTCAACGACCTTGGTGTCGCCGTGGCTGAAGAGGGCTTCGACGGGCTCGACCGCGCGGGTGCCGTGCACATCGTGTACGGCACGGCCGCCGGGCTCGATCCAGCACGCGGTCAGCTGTGGACTCGGCCCGACCTCGGCGGCATCGCCGCGACCGACGACCGGTTCGGTGCCGCGATCACTCTGGCGACTTCGACGGCGACAAGATCATCGACCTGGTCGTCGGCGTTCCCGGCGCACCGGAGTCGTGCGGATCGGTGGAGGTGCTGTATGGGACGCCCACCGGTCTCAGCGCGGACGCGCACGAGACTCTCGACCCGGCTGCCATCTGGGGGACGGGTGAGTGCGAGGCCGGCGACCGCTTCGGTGCGGCGCTGATGGCGCATTGAAGTCGTGTGGACGCCGGGCTGACAGCCGCCGCGCCGTACCCTTGACCAGCCATGACGCGTACGTATGAGGTCCGCACCTACGGGTGCCAGATGAACGTCCACGACTCCGAGCGCCTCTCCGGGCTGCTGGAGGACGCGGGCTACACGCGCGCGCCGGGGGAGTCGACGGCGGATGTCGTCGTCTTCAACACCTGTGCGGTGCGGGAGAACGCCGACAACAGGCTCTACGGCAACCTCGGCCAGCTCGCGCCGGTCAAGGCCCGCACGCCGGGCATGCAGATCGCGGTGGGCGGCTGCCTCGCGCAGAAGGATCGTGGTGAGATCACCCGCCGCGCGCCGTGGGTGGACGTCGTGTTCGGGACGCACAACATCGGTGCGCTGCCCGTGCTCCTGGAGCGGGCACGTCACAACGGTGTCGCGCAGGTCGAGATTGCCGAGTCGTTGCAGGTGTTTCCCTCGACGCTGCCCACCCGGCGCGAGAGCCCGTACGCGGCGTGGGTCTCGATCAGCGTCGGCTGCAACAACACCTGCACCTTCTGCATCGTGCCGAGCCTGCGCGGGACGGAGCGCGACCGGCGCCCCGGCGACGTCCTGGCCGAGATCCGTGCGTTGGTCGACGAGGGAGTCTGCGAGATCACGCTGCTGGGGCAGAACGTCAACTCCTACGGCGTGGAGTTCGGCGATCGGCTCGCCTTCGGCAAGCTGCTGCGCGCCTGCGGTGAGATCGAGGGACTCGAGCGGGTGCGCTTCACCTCCCCGCATCCGAAGGACTTCACCGACGACGTCATCGCCGCGATGGCCGAGACACCGAACGTCATGCCCAGCCTGCACATGCCGCTGCAGTCCGGCTCGGACCGGATGCTCAAGGCGATGCGCCGCTCGTACCGTCAGGAGCGCTACCTCGGCATACTCGACCGGGTCCGCTGCGCCATGCCAGAGGCGGCGATAACGACCGACATCATCGTCGGCTTCCCGGGCGAGACGGAGGCGGATTTCGCTGCGACGCTTGACGTTGTACGCGTCGCTCGCTTTGCGGGGGCGTTCACGTTCCAGTACTCCATCCGGCCGGGCACGCCCGCTGCGACGATGCCGGACCAGGTGCCGAAGGCGGTCGTCCAGGAGCGGTACGAGCGGCTGGTCGCGCTGCAAGATGATGTCGCCTGGGCCGAGAACCGTCGGCTGATGGGGCGCCGGGTGGAGCTGCTGGTCGCCACCGGCGAGGGCCGCAAGGACCGCGCCACCGCGCGGCTGTCCGGCCGGGCACCGGACAACCGCCTGGTCCATTTCACGCCGCCGGCCCAGGGTGCTGTTTCCGTACGCCCGGGTGACATGGTGACGGCCGAGATCACGTACGCCGCGCCGCATCACCTGGTCGCGGACGGCCCGCTGATCGAGGTGCGGCGCACCCGTTCGGGCGATGCCTGGGCGGCTCGGACCGGGTCTCGAGCTGCCGCCGCCAGCGACGGGTCCGCGGCGGCGCCGTCGCGCGTGCTGTTGGGGATGCCCCGGGTGGGTGCGCCCCCGAGCTGAGCCGCAGTTCTGGCCGACTGCGCCCGGACCACTCAGCTGCCGGTGTCCCCGGAGGCCACGCCGAGCAGCCAGGCCCTTACCACCCCGGCGTCGGCACAGCGCAGGACCCAGGTGCTGGTGGCTGACGGGTACGCCCTGGTGGTGTAGGCGGTCGGGCTGCCGCCGAAGATCTCGACCATCGACCCGTCCACCAGGATGCGCGGTGTGACGACGGGCGCGGGCGGCACGTCCCACTCAGCGACAAGCTGCTCGTCGTCGCTGTCCCGCAGCCAGAGGGACACCTGCTGGGTGTCGGCGCTCAGCTCGATGTCGAAAGCCGTCGCCTCGAACGGCTCACCCGCGACGACCTCGAGCGGCTGCCGGC
>Ga0136634_10000115_pt1 | contig 38793 bp, 33 predicted proteins | sample AntDrymUQ8332106_2_FD_104654 | JGI IMG/M metagenome (GOLD analysis project Ga0136634, IMG submission 104654) | Polar desert sand microbial communities from Dry Valleys, Antarctica - metaG UQ833 (21.06) | ecosystem: Environmental > Terrestrial > Soil > Desert | place: Antarctica: Dry Valley... | reverse complement strand
GTCATCCAAGGGGTCATCCAAGGGGTCATCCAAGGGGTCATCCAAGCGGTATCCAAGCGGTCGTCCAAGCGGTCGTCCAAGCGGTCGTCCAACGGTTCGCGCGAGGCCAGCGGCTCCGTGCCGGCGAGACTGCGCGCCGAGGTCAGCACGCGGTTCGCCGTTGCCCACACCGTCTCGAACAGGGCGACCAGCGCATCCAGAAGCCCGCTGCGGTGGACCAGGAGCGCGCCCGCCGTGGCGATCTCGGCGGGACCCTTGACCGGCAGGTACGCGAACTCGCGGTCGACGATCACCAGCTTGAGAGGGACCTCGCCGGCGATGCGTACCTCCTCGCCGGCGTCGACGACCCTGGCGACCTCCGCGTAGAGGCCGGGCACCTCGTCGCGCATGCGGCGCTCCATGACCACGCGGTATCGAACGCCGCGGGCGAGCGCAGCATCCTCCGCGGAGCTGTCGGCGGTGCCGACGACGGCGCTCGAAGCCTTGAGGAAGGCCATCACCTCGTCGCGCGCGCCGAGCTGGAGCTGCTCGAAATGGCGCCGGATTGCTTCCGGTATCTCGGCCTTCCGGAGGCAACGACCATGCCAGCTGACATTCGTCGCGTCGCGACTGCTGCCGCGGGTGCATTGACCGCGGTGCTCGTCGGTCTGTCCACGGCCGTGGCGGGCGTCGCCGTCGCGCAGGCTGCTCCGGAGCCGGTGCTGCCGCCGGGTCCCCACCCCGCTGCGGGCCACCCCATCGACTTCCGCACCGCCGCTGGGGGCGTCACGCTCGGGCGAGGAGCCGGCCACGCCGCCATCTTCGACCTGACCGACACCGCGGACATCCACCTGGTGTACGGCGCGACGGACTACCCCCGGACTGGTGTGACCGGGGCCGCCGCCGTGGTTCGAGGCGACTATGCGTACGTCGCCACCCAGCCGCTGTGCACGTACGGGAACTGCGGCGCGAGCGGCCAGCCGGGCACGGACGTCTGGGACATCGCCACGCCAACCGATCCGGAGCTCGTCACGACGGCGCCGATCGACCTCTCGCCCATGACGTACAACGGCGCCGCCGACTCACCGCTAGCACCGGTCTTCGTGAGCGCCGACAACCGCGTCACGGTCCTCGATGTCACCGACCCACGGGCGCCGGTCGTCCACGCCGAGGCGGCACTCGTGACCAGTGCTGGACGGGTTGACACGCTGATGACCAAGGCCGTGTTCCGCGACCATCGCGCGTACGTCATCGGTGGAAGCAACGGCTTCAGCGTCGTACGACCGCGCAACCTCAAGCCCGTCGGACGGTTCGACAGCGGAGCCGGCCTGGTGGAGCCGACCAACTCGCTCCTCCCGCCGGCGGAGTCGGATATCGCCATCGTTGGCGACCGCGCGTACCTCGTGGACAACACGGGGCACTCGATTGTCGATATCGACGATCCTACTGATCCGACTCGGCTGGCCCACGTGGCGTTCCCCGCTGCGGAGGGCGTGGGGAAGGTGGCGGTGGCGGCCGACATCGCGTACGTCGCCACCGCGACGACGTTGCGGCTGTTCGATGTCAGTGACCCCGTGAGCCCGGTGCTGGTCAGCACCGTGCCGGATCTCTATGCGGTCAGCGGCGTTGCGGTGCGCGGCGAGCGCCTGTTCTTGGTTTCACAGACGGATCTGACGTCGCCGCACTACCTGTACATCCACGACGTCTACGACCCGGCGGTGCCTGGCGAGACTTCACGCTTCGCCCCGTGTGAGAGTCCGAACTACATCTCCGATCGCCTCGATGTCTCGACTGACGGCGATCTCGCGTTTCTCGCGGACACCGGGTGCGGGCGCGTGAACGTCGTGGACACCTCGGACGCGGGCGCGCCGGGACTTGTCGGCGCGTACACCCCTCCCGGTGACTTCAACACCGTCAACCAGGTCACGCTGGCGGGCGAACGGATGTACGTCGGCACCGGTTTCGGGGTCGACCTCGTCGACATCACAGTGCCCGAGGAGCCGCAACAGCTCGAGCGGTACGAGCCGCTCCCCTCCACCGCCGCGCGGGTATCCCGATCACCCAGCGGTGTGCTCTTCTTCTTCAGCTATCGCCAGGAAGGCCTCGCCGTGTTCCGGGAAGGTGAGCCGGTCTGAGTCGCCGCGGTCACGGCGGCATCCGCGCTCTCGTCCTGACGCGTTTCGCCCGGTGGTCGTCGGCTCCCACGTCGGGCGGTCCGCCCGGGTGACAGCGGCGGCCGGTAGCTAGCCCCCCGGGTGGCGCGGCCAGGCAAGTGTCTGGCTGAGCCGCCGGAGCCAGCCGGCGCGGGTTTCCGCGCCGCGGTCGGAGAAGTGGACCGTCGCCTCCAGCACGCGCAGCAGCTGCAGGGTCTCGATCCTGCGCCCAGTCACTTCGTCTGCGTCGACTCGGGCGGCCGCGGCGAACAGCGGCCAGGTGCGCGCGTACGCCGCGGGCGTGTGGAAGCGCAGCAGCCACGCCCACCAGGCGATATCGAAGAGCGGGTCCGCGAGGCGCGCGAACTCCCAGTCCAGCAGGCCGGTCAGCCGCCCGTCCGCGACGAGGACGTTCGTCGCGCCGAAGTCACCGTGCGCCAGCACCCCGGCCCTGCCGGCGAAGAGACCCGGGAGCGCCGAGATGGTCGTCCGTACGATCCCCTGCTCGTTGGCATCCAGCAACGGCGCGACCTGGGCCAGCCAGCCGGTCGCTCGGACGGAGAGTCGGTCGGGCTCAGCCCACAACCGCGGGAGTTGTAAACGGTCGGCTGGGACAGCGGCGACCCGGCGTACGAGCGTCCCCATCTGGCTCGCGATGGCGTCGAACACCGGCGCCGACAGGTCAGGGCCGGCCGCCACCTGACCCGGTACTCCGTGCAACTCCTCGAAGACTGCGTACGGCGGCGTCGCGTCGACATCGCCCCGGATCAGACGCGGCGTGGGCACGCCGACCGCAGCCATCGGCTGGGTGAGCGCGGCCGTGATGCGGAGCCGGTGCACAGCGCCGGACCGGCTCGCGTAGCGCTGCAGCACGACCCGGCGTCCGGCTGTGAGCGTGACGACGTCCGTCCGGTTCGTGAACCCCCACTCCGCCCGCTCCACGCGTACGACCTGCTCGCCGACCAACCGCTCGAGCTCGGCCCGCTCGTCCCGTGGCGCCCAGAGCACCGCCCGAACCGCGGAATCAGGTGCCGTCGGGGCGGCCGAGCGCGCGGTAGGACCAGCCGGCGTCGCGCCAGCGCTGCGGGTCGAGGGCGTTGCGGCCGTCGACCAGACGGCGATGGGCCACTCGGGAGCCGAGGACCTCCGGGTCCATCGCGGCGAACTCCGGCCACTCGGTCAGGTGCAGCACGACGTCGGCGTCGTCGGCTGCCTCCGTCGCCGAGTCGGCGTACGTCAGGTCCGGATAGCGGATGCGGGCGTTGTCCATCGCCTTCGGGTCGTACACGACGACAGTGGCGCCCTCGCTGCGGATCCGCGAGGCGACGTCCAGCGCGGGCGAGTCGCGGATGTCGTCGCTGTTGGGCTTGAACGCCGCGCCCAGGACGGCAACCCGGGTGCCGTCGAAGGAACCGCCGATCTCCTCCCGCGCGAGCTCGACCATCCGGGATCGGCGCCGGTTGTTGATCGCGTCGACCTCTTTGAGGAAAGTCAGTGCCGCCTCGACGCCGAGCTCCTCCGCCCGGGCCATGAACGCGCGGATGTCCTTGGGCAGGCAGCCGCCACCGAACCCCAGCCCGGCGTGCAGGAAGCGCTTGCCGATGCGGGCGTCGTGCCCGATCGCGGTCGCCAGGGCCACCACATCCGCTCCGGTCGCCTCGCAGACCTCGGCCATCGCGTTGATGAAAGAGATCTTGGTGGCGAGGAACGAGTTGGCGGCCGCCTTGACCAGTTCGGCAGTTGCGAAGTCGGTCTCGACCAGCGGCACACCTGTGTCCAACAGCGGCCCGTACACCTCCCGCAACGCGGCGACGGGCTGGCCGGTTGCACTGCCGAACACGAGCCGATCCGGGTGCAGGGTGTCCTTCACGGCGAAGCCTTCGCGGAGGAACTCGGGGTTCCACGCCAGCTCCACGCCCTCCCCCGCCGGCGCCAGCTCATGCAGCCGAGCCGCGACCCGGGCCGCCGTACCCACCGGCACGGTCGACTTCCCGACGACAACGCACGGTCGCGTCAACAGCGGGCCTAGCGACTCCACCGCAGCGTCGACATATCGCAGGTCCGCGGCGTGACTGTCGGCCTGTTGCGGTGTGCCGACGCAGATGAAGTGCACGTCCCCGAACTCCGCCGCCTCGGCGTACGACGTGGTGAAGCGCAGCCTTCCCGCGTCGAGGTTCTTGCCCAGCAACGGCTCCAGCTCCGGCTCCCAGAACGGCACCCGCCCCTGCGCCAGCAGTGCCACCTTGGCCGGATCGACGTCGAGCCCGAGGACGTCGTAACCCAGGTCGGCCATGCACGCCGCGTGCGTCGCACCGAGATAGCCGGTGCCGATGACCGTGATCCGGTGGCTCACCAGCGAAGTCCTTCCGTCGGCCTTGCGCGTTAGGTGCGTACGGCGCGCCCGGCGTGCGCCCGGTCACGGCGGCGTGCGTGCCCGAGGTGGCGGCGACGCGTCACGGACGGGCAGCGTTGAGGACGAGATGCCGAGCCGCGCCGAGCTTGGCGGCGTAGGTGTAGACGTCGCCCGCCTGGGTCCAGTCGGCGGGCAGCTCCTCGACGGCGTAGCCCGCCGGCATCCGTACGGTGAGCCGGAGGTCGGCGGGGGAAACGGTGGCCTGCGGGTCGATGTCGACGGCGTACGCGAGCGAGTCGCCCTCGACGAGCGCAGCCTGCGGCACACGGTAGGTGTGGGTGAGCACGTGTGTCGAACCGGGCTCCAGGGTCGGCTGGACCGCGACGAGCCCACGTTCACGCTCACCGAGCTTCGTGACGTCGATCGGTGCGCCGTCGAGCGTCGCCGCCGCATGCTCGGCGCCGACGGGAAGGTACGCCGCCACGAACGGGATGGACCAGCGGGTGAAATAGCCGCGCTGCGGATCCGTACTGGGTCGGGTGTATCGCGGCGTGTCGTTGTGCAGCGTGACAGTCAGCGTGACGTCGGCACTGCCGTCGGCGTTCACCGTGACCTCGCTGACAAGCGACTTCTGCTGCCAGAAGTCAACCTTGCTGGCGTTGGTGTTCTGGGTGAATACACCGAGATAGTCCTGGGTCGTCGCGGACAGGTCACCGCGTACGCCCAGCTCGACCATCGCCTCCTGCACGGCTGCGTCGCGGAAGTACACGACGAATCGACGCTCGTCAGCTGCGGCCAGGAGGGCCTGGGCTTTCTGCGCGAACTTGCCGCCCTCGAACAACTTCGTCCGCAGCAGCGGGATGATGGCCGCGTTGAGCTCACGGCGCTCCTCGTCGTCGGAGTACTTGTCGTAACTCCCGGCCAACGTCTTCACGAAGTTGTTCTCGTCGAGCACGCCGTACTTCGGCACCTCGACCGGACCGGTGATCGAGAACAGGGACGCGATGGCGGGCAGGTCGATGGCGATGAGCGTGTCGACGCGGTCCCCGGACGTGGCCTCCCACGCGCGCAGCAACTCCTCCGCGGACGTGGTCCAGTTCGGTGAGAACGTCGCATTGACCAGCGGCAGCTGATCGGCCGCGCTTGTGTGCCACGGGTTACCCGGAACTGGCTCCCAGGAGATGTCCTCGTTGGAGTTGGTGAAGTCGAATGTGTTGCCGGCAGCGCCGAATGTGAGCTGGCCCTGGTCGAATGTCATCGGCGCCAGGCTCAATGTCGCGCCGCCTGACATACGCAGCTCGGACGGGTTCATGACCGCGACAAGGTACGTGCGCGGGCCCTCGGTACCGAGCAACGACGGGAGCACCTCGAGCACGGGCTGGTAGCGCTCGATCGACGTCTCCAGCGGCACGATCTGATCCAGTGCGCGGTCTCGGGCGTCGGCCAGCATCCCGCCGACCAGCGGCGTGCTGCCGGTGACGTCGTCCAAGGCCGCATGCGCTCGCGCGAGATGGCCGCGCACCTCGTCGGTCACGCCCGTGACCGATGCGAGCGCGCTGAGGTCTACCGCCCCGCCTTGCACCAGTGTCGCGTCGTCGCCCAGCACGGCCGGGTAGACACTCAACCCCAGCTCGGCGATGGTCACCGCCGCGTCGAGGGCGACGGTGATGCGGCGTACGTCATCGACGGCACCCCCCGCGACGGGGAAGGAGCCCAGCACATCCGCGCGCGTGCCTTCCGCCGCGGCCGTCGCGCTGTCGACCCGCTCGCGCGCGCTCGTGACCCTCGCCTGCGCGGTGGACACGTCTCCGTCGGCCATCGCGTTCAGCGCCGCGGTGAGGTCAGCCTGGGCAGCCCGCCCATCGCGCCCGACCGTCAGGAACGGCAGCACCAGGATCGCCAGGACGACAAGGAGGATGAAGAACCCCAGCACCGCAATGACCGCGCGCCGCCCGCCGCGGGACCTCCGCGCCGGTTGTCCGGTCGCGAGGAAGGGGTCGTCCACCTGCTCGTCCGCGTCGTACGTCACCCGCACCCTCTCTCCCTCGCGCAATTGACACGAACTGGCTGCCGACACGCCGGTCGGCCCAGCCACTTTGTCTCCTTTGCGGGGAGGGCCGGCGCCGCGAGGAACGGGATCACTTGAGCAACTTCGACAGCCGGCGGTCGGCGAGCGGCTTGCCGCCGGTCTGGCAGGTCGGGCAGTACTGCAGCGCGGAGTCGGCGAAGCTCACCTCACGCACGGTGTCACCGCAGACCGGGCAGGTCGCGCCGGCACGCCCGTGCACGCGCATGTTGGAGCGCTTCTCGCTCTTGAGCTCACCGGCGCGGAGACCGGTCGCGCGCTCCAACGCCGTGCGCAGCGTGCTGATCACCGCGGCGTGCAACGTCTCGACGTCCCCTGCCTCGAGCCGGTTCGCCGGGCGGAACGGCGACATCCGGGCCGCGTGCAGCGCCTCGTCGCTGTACGCGTTGCCGATCCCCGCGATGACCCCCTGGTCCCGCAGCACCCCTTTGAGCTGCCGGCCGCCCGCCTCGCCGAGCAGGTGCCGGAGGAACTCGACCGTGAACTCCGGGGCGAGCGGGTCTACCCCGAGGCGCGCGATACCAGGGACCTCGGCGGGGTTGCGTACGCACGAGATCGACAGACCCTTCTTCGTGCCTGCCTCGGTGAGGTCGAACCCCACCGGCTGGTCCGGCCCGGTGCCGTCGGTGTCCTCCGCATGGGCCTCGGCGGCGGGCGTGCCGAGCAGGTGCACCCGCGCGGCGATCGGGCCCTTCCCCATCTTCAGCACGGTGGCGGGCATCGGCTCCCGCCAGTGCAGCCAACCCGCCCGCGCGAGGTGGGTGATCAGATGCAGCGGCTCACCGTTGGCGTCGACGACCGTCAGGTCGAGGAACTTGCCGTGCCGGGCCGCCGCAACCACCGGATGCCCGACCAGGGCCGAGAGCGGCGGGTCGTACGTTGCCAAGGCGTTGATCGCGACGATGTCGACGCGGGTCACGACGCGGCCGACGGCCCGCTCGCGTAAGAAGCTGGCGAGCGCCTCAACCTCGGGGAGCTCGGGCATCGGACCATTGTGGCCGATCTCCTCGCATGGGAACCCGTACGCCGAGCCCGGCGTCCAACCGCGGTGAAGCCAAGGATGTCGGCAGCCGCATGCGCAGGTCGCTGGCTCGTGCTCGCGGCGACAGCGCTGGCGGCGTGCACCGGGTGCGCTCGGGCGCAGGCGGTTCCCGACGCCGACGCCGAGGTGCCCACCACCGAGCTGTCCATCACCATGCGCGACGTCGAGGGACGCGGAGCGGAGTTGGCAACTTTCACGCTGACGTGCGACCCGGTCGGCGGCGACCTGCCGAGCGCCATCCCCGCGTGCGAGAACCTTTCGACGGTCACTGACCCGTTCACGCCCGTTGCCACCGATGCCAACTGCCTCAATGTCATCGAGGGTCCCGGCCTCATCACGGTGCGCGGAACCCTGGACGGCACACCCGTGCACGCGGAGTTCACGCAGATCGACAGCTGCGAGAACCACCGGTTCCAGCGCTTCCTGTCCACGCTCGGCGTGTCCTAGTAGTCACCCGCCAGACGCTTCCACCGAGCGTCGGGTCGCCACGAGCTTCGGGTCGCGCAGCCGAAGGCCGATTCGACGAATGTTTCCCTCGTGCTTCGCGACGCTGCAACGCGCGTTGTTGCGTCTGCTGACGCAACCGTTTTGGCGTTTCCGTTGCAGCGTCGCTCCACGTTGCACGCCGTGTCGTTGTGCCGCGCCGCTAGCTGCTGGCTGGAGTTTCGGCCGCCGGCTCGGGGTTGCCTGCCCGATCAGCTGCGCTCGAACGCTGACGGCTGCGGCAGGGCTCTCGTCCTGAGCAGCGAGCGAAGGTACGCGCTGCGGCGCACCTCGATCGTGCCGAGCGAGGCGAGATGGGGGCTGGACCACTGGACGTCGAGCACCCTCTCCTCCGCGTCGGGCTCGGAGCCCAGCAGCTCCACCAGGCCCACGACGGCTGCCTTGGAGCCGTCCGTGACGGCGGAGTACATCGACTCGGCAGCGAACAGGCCTCCAACAGCGATGCCGAACAGCCCACCGGCGAGGCGATCGTCAGGCGCCCATGCCTCCACGCTGTGCGCCCAGCCCAGGTCGCGCAGCCTGCCATACGCCCGCGTCATCTCGGCCGAGATCCAGCCTCCCGGGCGGCGCGGGTCAGCGCAGCCGGCGACGACCTCGTCGAAGGCGGTGTCGACGCGGATCTCGAAGCGCTCGTGGGCGCGGCGCAAGGTCCGGCGCAGCGGCCCGCGGCCCGCCAAGGGGATCACCGCGCGGGGGTCCGGCGAGAACCAGGCGAGGACGCCGTCCACCGGCATCGGAAACGAACCCGTCCGATAGGCGGCCAGCATGGTGCCCGGCTCGAGGTCCGCGCCGACTCCTACGAACCCGTCCCGTGCCGTACGCGCCGGAGCGGGGATGAGCCAGCGCGACGGTGGCGGCTCGACCGGCATGGCTGCATTGTCCGGCGCGCCCCGCGCTTGCGTCCGACCCGCCTCGGTCCGAGCTAGCACCGCTCACCGCGAGCCATGCGCTCGATACGATCCACCAGCACGACCGAAGTGTTCCGGCGCAGCCGTCCTGTGCCGCCGCCGCACCCGATGGAGCCTCGCGCATGTCGGACCCGACCGAGCACGCCGCCGCATCCGAGGACGCGACCGAGGACTCCGGCGCACCTCGCCAGACATGGCTCCTCACCGGTGGGGCTGGCTACATCGGCGCGCACGTCGCCCGCGCGCTGGTCCGCTCCGGGCGCGGCGTGGTCGTGGTGGACGACCTCTCGAGCGGCCACGCCGACCTGGTGCCGCCGGGAGTCCCGCTCGTACGCGCATCCACGCTCGACACCGATGCAATGCGCGCGGCGCTGGTCGAGCACGACGTGCGCGGCGTGATCCACTTCGCGGCCAAGAAGGCAGTGGCGGAGTCGGTCGCCGACCCTCTGCTGTACTGGCAGGAGAACGTCGACGGCATGCGCTCGCTGCTGCGGGCGATGACCGAGGCCGGCGTCGCGCCGATCGTCTACTCCTCGAGCGCGGCGGTGTACGGCACGCCGGACGAGATGTCGGCGGAGGGCTTGGTCACCGAGGACATCCCGCTGCGACCGGAGAGCCCGTACGGCCAGACGAAGGTCGTCGGCGAGTGGATGCTCGCTTCCCTGGCCCGTGTCGACGCAGTCCGCTACATCTCGCTGCGTTACTTCAACGTCGCTGGCGCAGGCGAGCCCGACCTCGCCGACCGCAGCGTCAACAACCTCGTGCCGCTCGTCCTGCAGGCGCTGGCGGGAGGCAAGCCGCCGAAGGTGTTCGGCGACGACTACCCGACGCGGGACGGCACCTGCATACGCGACTACATCCATGTGGTCGACCTGGCCGACGCCCATGTTGCGGCCGCGGCCGCGCTCGAGCAGGGCGCGAGCGATGCGACGTACAACGTCGGTCGTGGCGAGGGCGTCAGCGTGAAGGAGGTCATGGCCGCGATGCGGCGCGCGGTGGGGTTCGACTTCGAGTTCGAGGTGACGAGCCGTCGTCCCGGCGACCCCGCTGCGTACGCCGCCGACGCCCAGCGCATCGCCGCCGAGCTCGGTTGGCGCGCCCGGCTCGACCTGGACGACATGGCACGCAGTGCGGTCGAGGCCTGGGAGCAGCGCCACGGCCCGCTGGCGCCTGCCTCCTGACCTGCGCGCACTGTGCACAGCCGTCCCCGGGGGCCGTCCCGATGACCACGTATCGGGGGCGTCGGGGTCCTTTCCGTGGCGTCGACGCCACGTGAGGGACCCTCAGGCCCCCGATACGTGGTCATCGGGCGGCGGTGGTCGGTGCGAGCCCGACCGTGCGCCCGATCTCGGCGAGGCCGGTCCGTGTACGACATGAAGGTCCTCGTCGCGCACAACGAGTATGTCTCGAGCATCCCATCCGGGGAGAATGTCGCGGTCGAGCGCCAGATCGCCGCGTTGCGGAGCGTGGGCGTCGAGGTCGTGCCGTACATCCGGTCCAGCGACGAGATCGGCACCCCCGACGGACCGAGCCCGTTGCGGGCTGCAGCCAGCACACTCGGGCTGAGCGACTCGCGGCGCGACCTCATCCGGCTGCTGGACGACGAGCGGCCGGACCTCCTGCACCTGCACAACCCGTTCCCGCTGCTGTCGGCTCGGGTGATCCGGTACGCGCAGTCGCGCGGGGTGCCAATTGTCCAAACGGTGCACAACTTCCGCCACGAGTGTGTGGCCGGAACATTTTTCCGGGACGGGACGGACTGCACCGACTGCCTCCGCCACAGGTCGAGCCTTCCCGGCGTGCGCCACGCCTGCTACCGCGGCTCGCGCGCGCAAAGCACGGTGATGACGGGCGCGCAAGTCGCGTACCGGCCCGCCTTCCGACGGCTCGACCGCGTCATCGCGCTCACACCCGCCCTCGTCGGACACCTCACCGGGTACGGCTTCCCCGCTGAGCGCGTCAGCATCGTGCCCAACACCGTGCCGGATCCGGGAACGCCGAGCGCGCCCGGCAGCGGTGTCCTCTTCGCCGGGCGGCTCATGCCCGAGAAGGGGGTCCGTCTCCTCGCGGCCGCCTGGTCGGACCTGCCTGAGCACAGTGCCGGCACGCTCACGATCGCGGGTGACGGGCCTGACCGTGCCGTCGTCACCGACCTCGCGGGCCGCCGCAGCGACGTCCGGTACGTCGGGCCGGTCCCGCCCGCCGAGGTCGGCGCGTTGCTGTCGGCAGCAGCGTGCGTCGTAGTGCCCTCGCAGTGGCGCGAGGTGTGCCCGCTCATCGTCGTCGAGGCCCTGGCACACGGGCGTCCCGTCCTGGCGACGAATCGAGGCGGCCTGCCGTTCCTGGTCGGGCCGGACGGCGGCTGGGTGGTCGAGCCCACACCGGCCGCCCTCGCTGCGGGACTCGTGGCCGCGACCTCGACCGGCTCTGCGGCGTCGCACGCCGCGTCGGCGCGCGCTCGGTACCTTCGCGAGTTCGCACCCGACACCGTCACGGAGAAGCTCGTCGCGGTGTACGAGCAGACGCTGCAGCGCTGAGGTCCGGGCTGTGACTGGCCTGCCCGGGGCCGCCGTGCCAGCGGCAGGACCCGAGCTCACAGCCCGAGCCCACAGCCCCCGTAGGGTTGCCTGCCATGGACCGTCGCGACCCCGGCACGTCACCCGTCGGGCTCGCCGACGTGTCCGACGCTCCCCACTGGCTGCCATCCCCGCCGGAGCTGGACGACCTCGAGCTCGCCCTCGCCGGGGTCAACCTCCCGGTGACAGTGGGCGTTCCGGCGGTGGTCGCGGCGGCGGTGGAGTCGGCGCCAGGTCTGGTCCTCACCGATCCCGAGGGCACCCCGCTCGCACTGCTTCGACCGAGCTCGGTCGAAGCAGACGGCGACTCTGTGCAGGTGAGCGGCCCCGTGCTGCCGCTGCAACCTGCCGAGCACGGGCCGTTTCGGCGGCTGCGCCTCAGCGTGGCGCAGGTGACGGCGCGGGTCGCGCCGCGGGAGGGCGGGAGCCGCGGGTCTGACGGCGCTCCGCTTCTCGTGCTGGTCGACCAACCGCTGCAGGAGGCGCACCTCACCGCCGTGGCGACCGCCGCCGACGATCGGCCGGTCCGGTTCCTAGTGCTTGCAGGTCACGGGTCGTCGCAGCTTGTCGATGCGGCGACCCTGGTGCGTACGACGCTGCTGTCCGCGCAAGCCCTCCCGGATGCCGAAGTCGTCGTCGTCCCACTCGCGCGGCGGATCGACCCAGCACTCGAGGACACCCGGCGGGCGGTTGTCGCGCACGCGTACAGCGGCGCCACTGACAACGACCAGCGTCCCGGGATGTCGCTGAGCGCCGTACGCGGGGCCTTGCCCGTCGAGGCCGTGCGTGCGGTCCTCGACGCGGGTCACAAGCTCACGCCCGGCACCTACTCGGCGCCGGTCGAGGCAATCGTCCGGCAGGCACACCGCCGACCGGACGAGCGGGGCGTCACCGTGCTCTTCACCGGCCTGTCCGGTTCCGGCAAGTCCACCTTGGCGCGCGCGTTCGGGGAGGCCGTGACCGAGCGTTTCGGCCGCACGGTGACGTTGCTGGACGGGGACGTCGTGCGCCGGATGCTGTCCGCCGGGTTGACGTTCTCCCGCCCGGACCGCGAGCTGAACATCCGCCGTATCGGTTTCGTCGCTGCCGAGATCAACCGGCACGGCGGGCTGGCCGTGTGCTGCCCGATAGCGCCGTACGCCAGCACTCGCGCCGACGTCCGCGCGATGGTCGAGGCCGTCGGAGTCTTCGTGCTCGTCCACGTCTCGACACCGCTCGCCGAGTGTGAGCGTCGGGACAGGAAGGGCCTCTATGCCAAGGCACGCGCCGGGCTGATCCCGGAGTTCACCGGCATCTCCGACCCGTACGAGGAGCCGACAGACGCCGACCTCGTGATCGACACGACCTTCGTGTCCGTGGTCGACGGCGTTGAGCAGGTCGTGGATTCCCTCACTCGGCGTGGCCTGATCGCACAGGGCTCCACCGCCGACAGCCGCTAGCCGGCCCCTGCCGCGTCGGCCAACCCTCGGGCGGCGCGCCGCAGAGCCTGCTCGTCGATTCTTCGTAACCAATCGATAACACCGGCTTGAAGCACTTGTATGCTACATGCCACCCCTTGTATGTTACATGCCAGATCCTACGTTCCGGGTGCCTAAGGAGCAGCCATGAACGCCACCAGCACGCCTCGGTCGCCCGCCCCTCGCTCGCGCACGCCGCGTCAGTCGATGCACGACGCAGACTCCTGGTCGCAGCGCGCGCCCAGTGGGAGTCGGGCCAGTGGGAGTCGGGCCAGTGGGAGTCGGGCCAATGGAAGTCGGGCCGGAAGTCGGGCCAGTGGAAGTCGGCCAGTGGAAGTCGTCGCGATCGAAGTCCGTGCTCTCGCGGCGACTGGCCCGGCTCCACCCGGATAAAGAGCCGCACTCGATCTCCTTCGAAAAGCCACGCACGTCATCGGTCATAAAGCACAGAAAGGGGCGGCGGCCATCATGGCTCACACGCTCACCGTCACTGCGCAGCCACACGACGGCGCACGCCCGCGGGCATCCGTCCGGGCAGCACGCATGGGAGAAATTTCGGTCGGCAAGCGCAACCGATAACAGCGGCATATTGCATCGGCTCAGTGTCATGCGAAAGCGGCTCAGCAAGTACGGGGACGACAGAGAGGCAGACCATGCCATCAATTCTCAGTGACGCCAGCGGAGTCCGGCCGCGTCGTGCCCAACGAATGAGGCAGCATTCCAACAACACTGCACGCAGCGGCGGCTGGATTTCGTCAACGTTCTTGCTTGTCGCGTCGTTGAGCGTCCTCGCGATCTTGTTCGCAGGAAGTGACATGCGGCCCAGCCTGCTCACGTGGGCATTGATCATCACCACGATCGTCAATGTGCCGTTTGCGTACGCGGTCGCGCGGGAGTGGGGACGATCGGTTCGAGCCGACGTTCAACCGCTGCCTCCCGAACCCGAGCTGCCGTCGCCGCCGAGAAGCCACTTCGCGGCATCGAACCCAGCTACCCAGGCGTCGCGCGGCGAGATCCGGGAGCGGTCGGGAGGGGACTTTCCGATCAGGTCGAGTCACGACGACATCAAGCAGCAGCAGCTCCGCGAGACGGCACGTCTCCTGCGATGGGGCCAGCAAAGCCCGACGGTGCATCCCGGGGTGGCGGGGCTGCTCGGCTCGGCGGCCGAGCAGGTCGAGCGCGCGGTGGCAGATCATCGAGCCCTCCAGCCCGAGCCGGGCAGCGGCGCCGAGGCGAGTGACCCCGAGGCGAGTGACCCCGAGGCGAGTAACACCGAGGCGAGTAACACCGTGCTCCGCGACGCACTGCGCGAGACCGACGTCGCGGAGCGTGCAGAGTCAGCCGAGGTCGACATGCGGATGGCCGCAGCGGCGATTGCGTACGCCGTGGTTCTCGAAGGTGCGACCAACGCGATCATGCACGCACATGCGCGTCAGATCCACGTGCGGTTCACCGCGGGCGTCCAGATCGAGGTCTGTGTTCACGACGACGGCATCGGTGGTGCAGAGGTCCGGTCAGGCGGGGGTGGTCTGCGAGCACTGAAGGACGGCGTCGAGGCGCTCGGGGGGACCCTCGACCTGTCTTCCACACCCGGACTCGGCTCGGTCCTGCTGGTGCAGCTCCCCTGGGACAGGCACGCTCAGGCGCGGCACCGCATTCGGGTCGCGGCGTAACGTACACAGCAGTCGCTCGACGATCACGGATCTCGTTCGATCGGCTGCCCGCGCTCCACCCATTGAGGGGACCCTCGCCATGCCCGCAGACGTTGCTGCTGACCCCAACGACGGCCGGATTCCCACGGAAGGCGACGTCGCCGAGGACACGGCGGTTGCCCAGAGCCGCGCCACCGGCGGTGACTCCGACGCCGACGGGGCCGACGCGCTCTCGACCACGGGCACCGGCGACAGTGGTGAGTTCGTCGGCCGGGTCAGCGGCCAGGACGTCGGCTACGCCGGGCTGACGGGGGCCGAGGCCCGCGCGATGAGCGACGATGACAAGACGCCGACCTCCCCGAACTGACGCCGAAGGAGCCGGCTCGACGTCGGCGTCGTCGAGCCGGCTCCTCGGGTGACCACCCGGGCAGATCGCCATGGGAGATCGCGCGGGCAGCGCTCAGGGCCTATTGCGTACCAGCGCTCCTCAGCGCCGGGTCAGCCCCGGGAGCGGCGTGAGCATCGGGGCGCTCCACCGCTGCGCTGCCAGGTCGTCGGCGGCCAGGTCATCGTGCGGGGAGCGCTGCGAGTCGGCATAGGAGTCGGCATAGGAGTCGGCATAGGAGTCGGCATAGAACGGGTCGAGCTGCTGCTCGCAGGTCGCACCCGCTGCGGGCAGCACCTGGTCCTCGAGATAGGCCAACGCGATGTCGGTGACGCAGGGGTCCAGACTTGTGATCGCGCCGTGACCGTCGGACTCCCACGTGACGAGCTGCGCGTTGCCCAGCTCGTGTACGTAGCGCTCGCCCCACCGGTATGGCGTGGCCGGGTCGTGCGTGCCGGCGAACACCAGCGCGGGGGTGGCCCACGACGGGTGGCTCCAAGGGCCGCGGAACGCGTCGTTCTTCGGGACCGGGCTGAGCTCGGGGTTGAAGATCAATGCGCTCTCGTCGAACGCGTACCCGAAGAAGTGGGGCGAGTAGACGTACGCGTGCATGCCCTCGGCGAAGTAGGGCGCGTAGTTGTCGGTGAATGCCACGTCTTGATAGCGGGTGAAGGTGTAGACGCCGCTCGGGCTCCACGTGCCGTCGTCATTGCGACCCGAGTACGCACTGAGCAGGTCGCGCATGAGGCTCGCGTCGCCGTTCGCCGCGTCGGTGAGCGCGGTGGCGAGGGTGTCCCAGTTGAACGGCGAGTACATCGACTCCAGCGCGACGACGAGGACCTCATCGCCGGTGACCGGCTCATGGAAGGTGCTGTTCGGTGCGGGCACGGGGTTGGCGTTCATCTCCGCGACCAGGGCGTCGAAGGCAACCTCGGGGTCATCGCCACCGAACCCGCACTCCTCCTGCTGGACGGCGCGGGCGGTGAAGAAGCGGTCGAGGGCGTCCTCGAACCCGGTCAGCTGCTCGCGTCCCGACTCGATCGGGTGGTTGACCCAAACGTTCGGGTCGGTCGGCGAGTCCATCAGCAGGGCGCGCACGCGTCCGGGGAATAGCGTCGCGTACGTCGCGCCGATGTGGGCGCCGTGGGAGATGCCGAGGTACGTGAGCTGCCGGTCGCCCACCGCCGCGCGCATGAGGTCGAGGTCGCGGGCGACGTTGGCAGTGCTGAGGTGGGGCAGGATCTCGGGGTTGCGTTCGTAGCAGATCTCGGCGGCGGCCGCCGCAGCGGCGATGGCCTCGTCCCGGTCGACCTCGCCCGGCCGGGTGAAGTACCCGAACGCGGAGGCGGTGTCTTCCTCGTCGGTCGAGCAGTCGACGGCAGGCGTGCTGGCGCCGACGCCGCGCGGGTCCCACGACACGACGTCGAAGCGTGGGAACAGCGCGAAGGCGACGGGCGGTGCGCCGAGCATGAAGTTCAGCCCGGAGCCGCCCGGACCGCCCGGGTTGATGAACATCGAACCGATCCGGTTCTCGCTGTCCGTCGCGGGGAAGCGGATCATCGCGAGGTCGATCGTTGGCCCGTACAGTCGTCGTAGTCACGCGGCACCGTTGCTGTTGCGCACTCGAAGACGTCATCACACGGCTGCCAGTCAAGAGTCGGGATCACGTCGGCCGGCCAGTGCTCGGGCGGGACTCCGTCCGGGGTTGCCGGTGGCGTGTCGGCCGCAGGAGCGGTGTCGACCTCGGCGTCGCCAGCGATTTCGACGGCCTGGGTGACAGGGGTGCTGGTGGAGAGCGATGTCGGGGCGGAGGAGCCGTCGAAACCGGCCGACACCGCGGTGCTGACAAGGGAGACGACGGCGAGGCTGGTGAGCCCCGCGCGCCGTCGCAATGAGGAGTTCATCGGGTGCAAGTCCTTATGGGTAGGGCGCTCAGACCGTGCGGGCCTGGCGAGTAGTACATGCGTTGCTGACGTGGTGCTTGCGCGTCGAGAAAGATCAGGAGGCCCCAGACGACGACCAGCGCGGCGAGGCCGAGTGCCTGGCGGTCGACGGGTTGCCCGGTGACGCCCATGACGAGGGCGACTGCGAGGGACAGGCTGAATGCCCCGAACCGCCGGGGCGCGGCGCGGGTCGCCAGGATGGCCAACCCGACGAGCACCAGCGTGGAGAGCACGGTCGTGATGACGGCGTCATGCGACGCCGCATGGGCTTCGACGATCGATTGGACAGCAGCCGCGTCGGGGTCAGTCCGCAGCAAGAGATAGGCGCCCACCTGCACGACTGTGCCGATGAGCGTCAGGGCGCTTGCGATTACAACGCCTACGCGTACGTAGGGTGCGAGCACTGCTCGCTCGTCGGTCGACCGCAGGACGCGGTCGAGGCCGATGATGAGCATGAGGAACGTCACCAGCGCCATGGCCGCGAGGTAGGTGCTGACCTCGAGCCGGGCCCCGTTGCTAGTCACGTGGTCGACAATCTCGTCGGGGGTGACGGGCCCGCCCAGAGAATCTGTGTCTGGCAGACGTACGTCCAGACTGGCGCCCACGACGAGCAGAAGAAGGGTGAGAAGGCCGCCCACCCAGGTCAAGTGGGCGGCGGCGGTCGATCCCCGCGGTCTCGAATGCGGGGCGGTTGACGGGATTTGGGTCGGAGCCGACCGTGGAGTGTGGACGCCGGCCTTGATCACGGTGTGGACCACCGCGCTGTCGGTGGTCATCAGAAGAACCGCCAGGTCGCGACGAGCGACACGCGCTCCGACCGGTCTGCGACCGATTGGCTGCGCGCCCACGTCATACGCCCCGACGGCTTCTGGCTGGGAGTGGCCGAAAGTGCGCCGGTTTGTGCGTACGGCTCGACAATGTCTGGCAACGTGCTGGTGAAGAGGGTTACGGCGCTCATCGAAGTTCCTCAGGTCGCGAACAGGCTGATGTTGGTGACGCACCTGTTTCTACGGCCCGAGCGTGGTGTGACGCGTCCGTAGCGGAGTACGCAACAGAAGGGCACTGCGTACTGACTTCGCGCCCGAGTACGTACGCGGGCCAGTCGAAAGAAAGTGAGCAGCAGCGTCCAAGCCGGACGCGACGACGGCTTCTCTCAGCCCGCCGAGGTGATCATGCCCGCGCCGACCGTGACGTTCGTGCCCTCATCGATGAGGATGAACCCGCCGGTGAGGCGGCTGCGGTCGTACGGGTCGACGAACAGCGGCTGGGTCGTCCGCAGGGTGACGCGACCGATCGCGTTGAGCGGGAGCGCGTCGATCGTCTCGTCGCGATGCAGCGTGTTGACGTCGAGCTGGTAGTGCATCTCCTTGACCAGCGCACGCGCGGACCGGGTGGTGTGCTTGATGCCGAGCTTGGCGCCGGCGCGCAGCGGCTTGTCGGCCATCCAGCAGACCATCGCCTCGATGTCCTGAGCCACCTCGGGCGCGTTCTCCGGGCGGCAGATCATGTCGCCGCGGGAGATGTCGAGATCGTCGGCGAGGCGCATCGTGACCGACATCGGCGCAAACGCCTGGTCGACCGGCCCGCTCATCGTCTCGATCGCGCTGATCGTCGAGGTGAGCCCCGACGGGAGCACCATCACCTCGTCGCCGGGCTTGAAGACGCCGCCCGCGACCTGGCCGGCGTAGCCGCGGTAGTCGATGTACTCCATCGACTGCGGCCTGATGACGTACTGCACCGGGAAGCGCGCGTCGATGAGATTGCGGTCGCTCGCGACGTGCACGTGCTCGAGATGGTGCAGGAGGCTCGGCCCCTCGTACCACGGTGTGTTCTCCGAGCGCGTCACGATGTTGTCGCCGTTGAGCGCGGAGATCGGGATCATCGTGAGGTCGGGCACGTTGAGCTTCGTGCAGAACGCCTCGAACTCGTCGGCCACCCGCTCGTACGTCGCGCGGTCGAAGTCGACGAGATCCATCTTGTTGACGGCGAGCACCAGGTGCGGGACACGGAGCAGTGTCGTGATGAACGTGTGCCGCCGCGACTGCTCCACGAGGCCCTTGCGCGCGTCGACCAGGATGATCGCGAGATCCGAGGTCGAGGCGCCGGTGACCATGTTGCGGGTGTACTGAATGTGGCCCGGTGTGTCGGCGATGATGAACTTGCGCCGCGGCGTGGCGAAATAGCGGTACGCGACGTCGATCGTGATGCCCTGCTCCCGCTCGGCCCGCAGGCCGTCGGTCAGGAGCGCCAGGTCGGTGTAGTCGTCACCGCGCTCACGACTGGTCGCCTCTACCGACTCCAGCTGGTCCTCGAAGATCGACTTCGAGTCCAGCAGCAGGCGGCCTATCAGGGTGGACTTGCCGTCGTCGACCGACCCGGCGGTGGCGAAGCGCAGCATGTCCATCGCGCGCGCGGGTGCCAGGGTCGGGTCCGGCGCGGACGTGGTGGTCGTCATCTAGAAATAGCCCTCTCGCTTGCGGTCTTCCATGGCGGCCTCGCTGGCACGGTCATCTGCACGCGTCTCGCCGCGTTCGGTGATCCGGCTCGCGCCGATCTCCTCGATGATCTTCTCGAGGGTGGCGGCGTGGGATCGAACGGCTCCCGTGCAGGACATGTCGCCGACCGTGCGGTAGCGGACGACCTCCTCGAACGGCTCCTCGTCCTCGCCGCGGTTGGCGACGTCGACGTCGGCGAGCAGGATGCCGTCCCGCTCGAACACGCGACGCTTGTGCGAGAAATAGATCGACGGCAGCTCGATCTCCTCCGCCGCGATGTAGTGCCAGATGTCCAGCTCGGTCCAGTTGGAGAGCGGGAACGCGCGGATACTTTCGCCGCGGCTGATCCTGCCGTTGTAGAGGTTCCACAACTCGGGGCGCTGGTTCTTGGGGTCCCACTGGCCGAAGTCGTCACGGAACGAGAACACCCGCTCCTTGGCGCGGGCCTTCTCCTCGTCGCGACGACCGCCGCCGAAGAGCGCGTCGAAGCTGTGCTTCTCGACCGCGTCGAGGAGAGCGGTGGTCTGCAGCTGGTTCCGGCTGGCGTACTTGCCTCGCTGCTCCACCACCCGGCCGGAGTCGATCGCCTCTTGAACGCTGGCGATCTCGAGCCGTACGTTGAGCTCCTCCGCCCGCTTGTCACGCAGGTCGAGCACCTCTTGGAAGTTGTGACCGGTGTCGACGTGCATCAGAGCGAACGGGATGCGACCCGGCCAGAAGGACTTCTCGGCCAGCCGCAGCATCACGAGCGAGTCCTTGCCACCGGAGAAGAGCAGCACCGGCTTGCGGAACTCGGCGGCGACCTCCCGGAAGATGTGGATCGACTCGGCCTCGAGCATGTCCAGATGGGACAGCCGATAGTCCGTGCTGGACGTCATGCAACCGCTCCTCGTGGATACGTGGTGACCCCGTGCTGTGACCCCGTGCTGTGACCCGTGTCGTGACCCAGTGCTGCGACCCAGTCCTGCGACCCGTGCTGTGATCAGTCTGCAAGCCGTTCGGGCGGCGCGTACCCGTTACGCGGCAAGCGAAGAGCACGCCGCCGAAGCGGCCGACAGTGCTCGTCCAGTGTAGGTGGCGGGGATACGTCCCGTTCTGAACTCCGCGTAACAGGACTGATTCAGTCTAGAAAAGGGACGCGTGGCCTCGTACTGCCTATCGCCAGACCTTGAGCCATGATCTTGACCCATGGACGCGGACATCCTGCTTCTGTTCGGCCTCGCGATGGCGATCGGGCTCATCGGCGTCGTCATTCCGGTGCTGCCTGGCTTGCTGGTGGTCGCAATCGCCGCGGTGGGGTGGGCATGGTGGGCCGGCGGCACCGCCGCGTGGATCGTGGTCGCCCTGATGCTCGTGGTGCTCGCGCTGGGGACCGTCGTGAAGTACGTGCTGCCGGCCAGGGCCTTGAAGGGCGCGGGCGCGCCCTGGTCCACCCTGGCGCTCGGCGTGGTGGGCGCGGTGGTCGGTTTCTTCGCGATCCCGGTGCTCGGGCTCCTCGTCGGCGGGGTGGCCGGGATCTGGTTGGGAGAGCTGCGGCGGCTGCACAACAGCCGTGGCGCCTGGCGCTCGACCTGGGCAACTCTCAAGGCAATCGGTCTCGGCATGGCGCTCGAGCTTGCCGCCGGGATCGTCGCCGTCGGGTTCTGGTTTGCGTCGGTCCTGGTCCTTCGCTCCTGATCGCGCGCTCCGCTGGACTCCTGCGTTGACCACGTATCGGTGGCCGGGTGTGGTGCTACGTGGCGCCGACGCCACGTGCGACCACCCGAAGCCACGTACGACCGGCACGTCCATGGACCGACAAGGGGTCGCGAGGGCCGCTTACGACAGGAGCTTCAAGACGGCTCGCTCAGCCGCGCCGATGCTCGCGAGCTGGCCCTCCTCGGCGCCCGCGCCCAGGCGCGACAGCACGCTGCTGATCGTCTCGCCGCGCTCGAACCGGTCGATCACGCGGGGGTCGATGTACGAGCGGCGGCACACGGCCGGGGTGTTGCCGAGGTACTCCGAGACTTCCGTGACCGCACGGCTGACAACGCGCTTGCGGGCGGTCGCAGACATCCCGTCGACCTCCACGACCGCCAGGGCGATCGCCGCGAGCACCGTCCCGTGCCAGGTGCGGAAGTCCTTGGCCGACACCGGGAACCCGACGATCTCGCACAGGTAGTCGTTGATGTCGGAGCTGCGGACGTCGTACCAGCGGTCGCCCTGACGAAACGCGAGCAGCTCGAGGCCGCCGTCCGTACGGCGAAGCAGCGCGCGGATGACCGCGACGACATTGGGCTCGGCGAGGGACTGGACGCGACGCTGCCCGCTCTTCGCCGGATAGTCAAAGGTAACGAGCCCCCCGCGCCTGACCGAGACGTGCTCCCGCAGGATCGTCGCCAGGCCGTACGAGTTGTTCTGCAGCGCGTACCGCTCGCCGCCGACCCGGAAGAAGCCGAGGTCCAGCATGCGGGCCGCGGTGGCCAAGACCCGCCGGCGGTTCAGTCCCCGGCTCGCCAGGTCGATCGCGACCCGCTCGCGCGCCGCCGGAAGCCGTTGGCCGAGCTCCAGCACATGGTCATGCTTGACCGCGTCACGGGGGGCCCGCCAGTCGGGGTGGTAGACGTACTGCCGCCGACCCGCGGCGTCGGTCCCGAGGGCCTGGATGTGTCCGTTGGGGTGCGGGCAGATCCACACGTCCTGCCACGCGGGCGGGATGACCAGAGCCGCGATCCGGGCCTTGGTCGGGCCGTCGGTGATCGCGCCGCCGGCCATGTCGAGATAGCGGAACCCGCGCCCGCTGCGCACGCGCCGAAGCCCGGGACCGTTCGGCTTCGATCGACGCAGACGGGGCACGTCAGCAAGAGTTACCCCCCGATGGCTCCGGAGCCACCAGGCGGCGCGTGTCGCACGCGGGGGCGTTGACCCTCAGTACGCCCCGTGCCCGGCGACGACGGCGCCGACCGTACGCGCCATCAGTTGCAGGTCGAAGTAGGGCGTCCAGTTCTCGACGTAGTACAGATCGAGCCGCACGGACTCGGCCCAGGTCAGGTCAGACCGCCCGCTCACCTGCCATAGCCCCGTCATGCCCGGTTTGACCAGCAGCCGGCGCTGCACGTCGTGGCCATACTCCATGACCTCGCTGGACAGCGGCGGCCTGGGACCGACGAGGGACATCGAGCCGCCGAGGACGTTGAGCAGCTGGGGCAGCTCGTCGATCGAGTACCGGCGAAGGACACGGCCGACGCGGGTGACCCGCGGGTCGGCCCGGATCTTGAAGAGCACGCCGTCCGATTCGGACTGGGTACGCAGGTCGTCGACCTCCCGGTCCGCACCGACCCTCATGGTCCGGAACTTCAGACACCGGAAGGTCTTGCTGCCGCGGCCGATGCGCTCCTGGTGGTAGAGCGCGGGGCCCGGCGAGTCGAGCCTGACGAGCGCCGCCGCGACGATCAGCACAGGCGCGAACAGCAGGACGAGGGCTGCGGCGAGGAGACGGTCTGAAACCCCCTTGAGCACGCGTTGCGCGCCGACGAACGCCGGTGGCTGCACATGCAGCAACGGCAGGCTGCCGAGCGGACGCAGGGTGATCCGTGGCGTCGCAACGTCGCTCAGCGAGGACGCGAAGTAGATCTCGACCCCCGTGCCCTCGAACTGCCACGCCAGGCGGCGCAGGGCGTGCCGGCTCAGCAGGCCCTGACCCGCGACCACCACGGTGTCGGCCTGGCTGCCACTTGCGGCGATGAGCACATCGTGCGGAGCCCCGACGATGGGCACACCGGCGTCAAAGAGCTGCCGGGGATCTCCGCGGCGGTCGCGCTGTGCTCGCCGGTCGCCGGCCGACTGGCCGTGGGTCGGCTCGCCCACTGAGGTTCGGCGGCTGCCCTCGTCCCGGCGTTCCGCGCCGTCGTAATGCGGCACACACGCGCCGACGACGTGGAAGCCGGCTCCCAGGTTGCGCCGACTCTCCGCGATCAGATGGAGGACGTCGACGACGGTTCCTACAGCGAGAACGCGGTGTTGACCGTGCCCCTTGCGACGTGCCGACGCCACCGCTGCGCGCGCGCACATGCGACTGACCAGGAGCAGGCCCGTCCCGACCGGGAGGATGACCAGCACGACGCTCCGCGCGGTGTCGCTGCGGGCTATGTACGCGAGCACGGCGACGGCGAGCGCCAGGCGCATCGACGCGCCGATGACTTTGAGCACCTCGACGGTGCCGCTGCCGACGTGCCGGAGGTCGTACGCGCCGAACACGCCGAGCGTCAGCACCCATGCGACGACGACCCCGGCGACGACTGCCGTCCTCGGTGCGCTCGGGCCCAGCAGGAGCCCGACGCCGGCGGCGAGCTCTAGCGCAAGGAGGTCGACCGCGACGAGCAGGGCTCGGTGGTCACGCCGCCAACGGCGAGCATCGCCCGCGGACAGGGAGAGATTCGCCCGGCGTACGCCCTGGTCAGGGTCGCTTTCCAAGCCGTCGGGGAGCCAAGACGCCGCTGCCGACGCCGGAACGCCCCGCGCGCCGGTGGCGAACCAGCCGTCGGCGGGTCCTGCGCTTTCGACGCTCACCGCCTCGTCAACGTGCGTCGATGTCGCGGAGCCCGCGTGGACGGAGGGCGAGCCGAGGACCTCGCGTGTCATGGTTGCCCCTCGACTCATCCCCCGCACAGCGCCGCGACCCTTTCGGGCGCGCGCCTGATCCGCTCACAGTACCGGGAATCAACTACTCTCTGTGATCGTTTTCGGACAAATCGCTGTCAGTCCTCGACAAGGCCGGCCAGCTGCGCCACGGCGGCGGTCTCTGCAGCCGCGATCCCGGCCAGGCATTCGCTCATCTGCGCGAAGATCTCCGGAGCGCGCTCGGTCCCGCCGGGCGGCTCAGCCGCGTACGCCTTCCGGAGCTCCCACAGGTCGGCCGCCGCGGTGGCCCGCTCCGCCGCGCCGACATCGCCCTCGGCGACAGCGCCGGTGACAGCGGCGGTGAGCTCGCGCGCCCGGGCGATGGGTGCCAGGTCGGCCGGAGCAGCGGCCTCGGCCAGCTCATGCCATTGCACGGCGACCTCCCGCCACCTGGTTGCTTCGGCCGCGAGCGCCTGACTCCCCAGGATGTCGCCGGCCAGCTCCAGGAACTCGGCGAACTCGTCGCGGAGGTTGCCACCGGCCATTCCGGCCGGCTCGATCTCGTCCCAGACACTGAGCAGCGCGCCGAGGAGCTCGCGGCCGTCGGCGAAGACCTTCGGCCAGGCCTTGGCGTTCCTGGTGTCGACCAGGAGCCGGGACCACTTGAGCCACGCTGGCAGGCTGAACGAGTCCGACGGGCTCGACAGGTGCTCGACGGTTGCCGTGATACCTGCGCGTACAGCGCTGCGCAGCCGTTCGCCGTCGATCGTGGCGTCGGCCGTGCGCACGACGAGCATCGCGTTCTGGTACGAGCCGATGCGCGCCCTGGCACGGTCGAGGTCGGCGCCGCCCACTGTCAACGGCGCGAGGTTGCGGTCGTCGAGATGGACGCGGCCTTCCGTCTCCGCGTACGCGACGACGCCGTGGCCCCCGCGCCCGTCGAAGCTGGCGGGGAGATGCCAATAGCCGATGTGGAACCAGTCGGGCCAGATGATCGCCGGGTTGCCCAGCGCCAGCTCTGTACGCAGTGAGGCGGCCGCGCCTTTCGCCCCTGACGTGCGCGACCAGTCGGCGTCGATACCGAGCCGGTCGATAGCCGGGTCGAGGCGCCGGTCGAGGTAGTTCCAGGAGTGGTCGAAGCCCAGCGTGACGATCCTGCTCGCATCATGGTGGAACTCCCACAGGATGTAACCGGCACCCAGACCGCCCTGGATCCCGAAAATGAGGGCTTCGGGAAGCGGCCCGTCGGGCCCGACGACCCCGCGGTGGGCGAGCACATTCGCGAGACCGGCAGCGTCCGGGTTGGTCCCGCCGCGGAGCGCGTACCCGTTGTCGATGATCGGCGTTACCGCGACGTGGCTCGCGGCCTGGCCGTCGCCGTTGCCCGACGCGCCGGCGACCACGTGGTCGCGGGCCGCCGCGTACCTCTCACCGGTGCGCGCCATGCGCTCGCGGATGCGGGACTTGAGCTGCTTCTGAGACGTCATGTCGAGATCCTCCGGCTGCACCTGCGCCGACGGGTCCCCACGCTCCCGGCGTCGCAGCAGCCGTGCTCGAGACCGACATCTGCAGTCGTACCGGTGTCGTAAGCGCCCGAGGCCCTCGAAGTCCCCTTTGCCCCCGCGCCGCCGGGTGGCGTGGGCACCCGGTCAGGAGGTTCGGCGTGGACGACTCGCCGTGCCTGGATCGTACGACGCCTGCGCATGAGATCGCCACTGTTCCGGTGCCCAATACTGTCGGGCGAATCGACTCTCACCCGCGTACGCCCGCAAGGTCCTCGTTATGCAGACCCTCGCGGGCGACCGCCGTTCCCGGACCCGTCCTGTCGCCGACTGGGCTTCGAACCGGGGTGTGCCGACCGCCTGCTCGAAAGGATCGCCGTGCCCACGCTGCCGAGCCACCTGCCCGAGCCCCGCACCCCCGACCCGCGATCGGCGCCCTCCCTTCGCTGGGGCGTGGTGGCTCCGGGTGGGATCGCCCATGCCTTCGCGTCTGCTCTCCGCATCCACACAGCGCAGCAGCTGGTGGCCGTCGGGTCCCGCAGCCACGAGCGCGCGCAGGCGTACGCGGACGAGTTTGAGATCCCGCGCGCCTACGGCAGCTACCAGCAGCTCGTCGACGACCCGGACGTGGACGTCGTGTACGTCGCCAGCCCGCACTCAGAGCATCGGCGGCAGGCGCTGCTGGCCATCGCGGCGGGCAAGCACGTCCTGGTGGAGAAGGCGTTCACGCCGACTGCGGCCGAGGCGGCCGAGGTGTTCGCGGCCGGCGACCGAGCCGGTGTTGCCGTCATGGAAGCGATGTGGAGCCGGTTCCTGCCGCACTACGACGTCGTACGGCAGCTGCTCGCCGACGGCGCGCTCGGAGACCTCACCACGGTCGTGGCCGACCACGGTCAGCACATGGCGTACGACCCGTCGAGCCGGCTGTTCGACCCGAAACTCGCCGGCGGGGCGCTGCTCGACCTGGGCATCTACCCGCTGTCGTTCGCCGCCCTCGCCCAGGGCACGCCGACTTCGATCCATGCCGTCGGCACGGCGACAGGAACCGGCGTCGACGGGCAGGTGTCGACGGTGCTCACGAGCGAGGGGGACGTGCACGCGCTGATCTCGACCACGCTCTTCGCTCGGACGCCGACGACGGCCTCAGTCACGGGCACGTTCGCGAGGATCGAGATCCCGGGCGACTTCTACACCCCGCAGCCGGTGACGCTCATCGACCGCTCGGGAGAACGCCGCGTCTGGGACGCCAACCGGATCCACGGCCACGAGGGGCTCGCCTTCCAGGCTGCCGAGCTCGCGCGGGTCATCGCCGACGGGCGTCGCGAGTCGACGCTGATGCCCGCCAGTGAGACCGTCTCGATCCTGGCCACCATCGACGAGATCCGGCGCCAGATCGGCACGGTCGCGCTCGGCTGATCCGATCACATGTTGATCATGTGGCCTTCGAGGCCGTGGAACGCCTCCTGCAGCGCCTCGCTCAAGGTGGGGTGGGCGTGGACGTTGCGGGCGAGCTCCTTGGTGGTGAGGTCCCACTGCTGCGCGAGCGTGAGCTCGGGCAGGAGTTCCGTGACGTCCGGGCCGATCATGTGCGCACCCAGGAGCTCGCCGTGGGTCGCGTCGCTGAGGACCTTGATGAAGCCGTTGGGGTCGCCGACGCCGTGCGCCTTGGCGTTCGCCGCGAACGGGAACTTCGCCACCCTGACGTCGAAGCCCTGCTCCTTGGCCTGCTCCTCGGTCCAGCCGAAGCTCGCGACCTGCGGCTGGCAGTACGTCGCGCGCGGCATCATCACGTAGTCCAGCTCCATCGTCTCGGCGCCCGCGATCGTCTCCGCGGCGACGACGCCCATGGCCTCGGCGACGTGCGCGAGCAGGAGCTTGGCCGTCACGTCCCCGATCGCGTAGATGTGCGGCACGTTGGTACGCATCCGCGCGTCGATCGCGATCGCGCCGCGATCGGTCAGCTCCACGCCGGTCTTGTCCAACCCGTAACCCGTCACCCGCGGCGCAAAGCCGATCGCCTGCATGACCTTGTCGGCCTCGAGGGTCGTCTGCTCGCCCTTGGCCGTGACAGTGACCTTGACCTTGTCGCCGCTGTCGTCGATCGAGTCGACACGGGTGGAGGTCATCGTCTTGACGCCCAGCTTCTTGTACCTCTTCGCGAGCTCCGCCGACACCTCCGGGTCCTCGAGCGGGAGCAACCGGTCGAGGTATTCCACGATCGTGACGTCCACTCCGTAGTTGGCCAGGACGTACGCGAACTCGATCCCGATCGCCCCGGCCCCCGCGATGATGATGCTTCCGGGCAGCTCGGACTCGAGGATCTGCTCCTCGTACGTCACGACGCGCTCGCTCAGGCTCGTTCCCGGCAGCAGCCGCGTCGTGGCGCCGGCGGCGATGACGCAGTTGTCGAAGGTCACGGTCCGCTGGCTGCCGTCATTGAGGTTGACGGCGATCGTGTTGGCGTCGGTGAACTCGCCCCAACCGTCTATCTCGGCGATCTTGTTCTTCTTCATCAGGAAGTGCACGCCCTTCACACGGCCGTCGGCGACCTTGCGGCTGCGGGCGAAGGCGGCGCCGAAGTCCATGCTGACGGCGCCGTCGATCTTGATGCCGAACATCGCGGCTTCCTTGGTCACGATGTGTGCGAGCTCGGCGTTGCGTAGCAGCGCCTTGGACGGGATGCAGCCGACGTTGAGGCACACCCCGCCCCAGTACTTGCTCTCGATGACGGCCGTGCGGAGGCCGAGCTGGGACGCGCGGATCGCCGCGACGTACCCGCCGGGGCCGGCTCCGAGGACGACGAGGTCGTAGTGGTCAGTCATGGCGATCACGCTACCGAGCCCGCGCTGCCGCCACATCCGCACGGCTCGGTGAACACGTCCGGTTGAGGCGGTGTTGGCGCAACCCGTGCCGCCGAAACCGCGGTTTCCACCCTTTCAACGGCCCGGCAAGGGGCGGAAACTCCACCTTCGATACGAGAGCCCGCCCGTACGCCCGCTTCCGATGTCTGGCAGTCGCGTGACAGCCGCTTGGAAGTGGGCTGCCAGGAGGCCCCGCAAGTCTTGGCGCAGCCGCCGCAGTCAGCGAGCGGCCCACCCCCAGCACATCCAAGAGGAGCACCATCATGCAGTTCCACAACACCACGCTCGCGACGTCGACCCGCGGTGGCATCCGCTCGGCCGCGGCCATCGGCCTGCTCGCCGTCGGCTCGCTCGGGGCACTCGTACCAACGGCTGCCGCCGCCCCCGGCGTAATCAGCCCTGCCGCAACCAGCATCGTCACCCGCTCGACGAGCGGCGCCGTCGAGCTCCAGGCCGGCACTGCCACCACCAACGACGTCCAGGTCTTTCTCGAGAGCGGCATCCTGACAATCACCGACACCGCTGGTCTGACCGCCGGCACCGGCTGCACCCTGGTCAACTCGCTCGAGGTCCAGTGCGGCACCGGAGTCACTAACGTCGGGCTGTTCCTGGGTGACCAGGACGACGTCGTCCGCGTGCAGACAGGCATTGCCACGACCGTGTTCGGTGAGGCCGGCAACGACTTCTTCCACGGCGGTCTCGTCGCCGGGGCGGACTCCCAGGCCTTCTACGACGGCGGGACCGGAGCCGACACGGTCAGCTACGCGAGCGCCGACCGCTTCGTCGTGGTCACTGTCAGCACCTCGCTGACCGGGAATGACGGCCGCCCGGACGACGTGGACAATGTGCAGGCGAGCATCGAGACCGTGATCGGCACCCGTTTCCCCGACACCCTGACAGGTGACGGCCTCGCCAACATCCTCACCGGCGGCGACGGCGCGGACACGATCACCGGCAACAAGGGCGCCGACACCCTCGACGGTGGCAAGGGCGCTGACGTCCTCACCGGCGGCGCCGGCGTCGACCTCCTGAAGGCGGAGGACTCGGCCAAGGACACGACCATCGACTGCAGCAGTGGCAAGGACACCGCAGCCGTCGACGCGGGCCTGGACGTGGCCGTGAACTGCGAGACCCTCAACTGATCAGGCGCGGGATCCTCTCGACCCAGTTGTCACAGGTCACGCTCTCAACAGCGCGCGGCCCTCCTGGTACGTCCGGGAGGGCCGCGGGTGTACTCCCGCTGTGGCAGAGTCGGCCGCGTGACCACTGCGCTCGTGGAGCTGCTCGAGCGTCATGTCGAAACGGGCGCTATCCAGGGTGCGGTCGCGCTGCTGGGCCGGGGTGACGGCGCGGAGGTTGCGGCGATCGGAGCGGCATCTGACGACGGGCGGCCCATGCGGGCCGACGCGATCATGCGGATCCAGTCCATGACAAAGGTGATCACCGCGGTCGCCGCGCTCCGCTTGGTCGAGTCAGGGCGCCTCGGGCTGGATGAGAGCGTCGAGGAGTGGCTCCCGGAGCTCGCCAATGGCCGCGTGCTGTCCAGCTCAACCGGCGCGTTGCAGGACACCGTGCCAGCCCGCCGCGCCATCACCCTTCGTCACCTTTTGACGAACGCCTCCGGCTACGGGATGCCGATGACCGACTCACCGTTGCTGCGAGCAATGGCCGCGAACGGGACGGAGGCCGGGGCGGAGCCGGTGACGCTTGGTGCAGACGAGTGGCTCGCGCGCCTTGCCGAGCTCCCGCTGATGTTCCACCCGGGCGAGGGATGGCGCTATCACCACTCCTTCTCGCTCCTCGGCATCCTGCTCGCCCGCCTGACAGGTCGGACCCTCGACGAGCACCTGTCCGAGGACCTGTTCGCACCACTCGGCATGACCGACAGCGCGCTGTCAGTGCCGGAGGAGAAGCTCGACCGACTGCCCGCGGCCTATCGCCACGGCGAGGACGCGCTGGTCGAGATCGAGCCCGCCGGCGGCGGCTTCTACGCGGGGCCTCCACCCTTCGACGTGAGCCACGGCGAGTTGGTCTCCACCGTCGCTGACTTCCATCGCTTCACTCGCCTGCTTGTCGACGGCGGCCGGGTGGATGGCAGGGTTCTGCTCTCGGCCGAGCACGTGCACGAGCTGACGCGCGACCAGGTGCCCGCGGAGAACAAGACATCCGACAGCTTCTTCCCCGGCTTCTGGAACGGGATGGGCTGGGGCTTCGGCGTAGGCGTGCAGACGGAGGGTCCGCTGCGGGGGCGGTACGGCTGGTCCGGCGGTCAGGGCACCGACTTCTTCGTCGACCGTGACGGGACCGTCGGCATCCTCCTCACTCAGGTCGAGCTGGGGGAGCGGACCTTCCCGTTGCTTCAAGAGTTCCAGGCCCTTCCCCTCTGATCAGGGCCCAAGCCCGAGAGGCGGCCGGTGTGGTTCTTGCACGAGGCGGTGCTCGAAGGCGTACGCCGCCGCGGCGGTGCGGGAGCTGACGTCCAGCTTGGCGAAGATGTTCGATAGGTGGCGAGCGACCGTCTTCTCGCTCAGCACCAGCTCCGCCGCGATCTGGATATTGGTCCGGCCTGACGCGACCAGCCGCAACACCTCGATCTCTCGGCCCGTCAGCCCGGCTGGGTGGTCAGCCGGCCGCAGCAGATGCTCGGCCTCCTGGGCGGCCGGCGTCGCGCCCAGGTCGCGGAAGGTGACGCACGCGGCCTCCAGCTCGCGCCGAGCCGACTCCTCGTCGCCGACCGCGATCAGGGCGCGGGCAGTCAGGAGGCGGACCCGCGCGCCCTCGAAGGGCCATCGGGCGTTGGCCCACAGCAGTCGCGCCTTGCGCAGGTAGGGGAGCGCACCGGCGGCGTCTCCGGAGGCGAGTTCCACCGTGCCGGAGGCGAAGGCCGCGTAGGCCTGCAGCGTCTCGGTGCCAACCTGCGCGGCCACCTCGTCCAGCCGGGCGACAACTGTGCGTGCCTCGTCGAGGGCACCGGCAGCCACCAGGACGTCGACCGCTGTCGGGAGCAGCCTGCACTGGGCGACCGGGTTCGAGGCCTCCGCCACCAGGCGTCGGATGGCGGCCACCGCCGCCTCGCTCGACCCACGCGCGAGCCACAACAGCGCCAGCCCGGGTTGCGGGTCGTAGCCGTGCTCACTCGATCGCTGGTACGACGTCTCGGCGGCGTCGAGCTTTCCACACTGGCGCAGCACGTCGCCCCGCTCGCACTCCGCGAGGCCCACCGCGGCCACCGAGTCGGCCAGGCGGTAGCGCTCGATGGCGCTCGCGAACTCTTCAAGCGCTTCCGGCCACGCACCGTGCACCCGCATCAGCTGGCCGCGGTGAACCGAGCACTGACCCGTGAACGCCACGAGGCCCGGATGAGCAAGACACCAGCGATGCAGTGCCGACGTCCACTCGCGGACGCGGCCGTAGTCGCCGATCTCCTGACAGCCCTCGATGGCCGAGCAGTAGACGTCACCGAAGACGATCGGCGTGACCTCGCCCGCCGCCACGCCCGCCATCGCTTCGTCCAGGAGCCGCAGTCCAGCTGTGATGCGACCCGAGTAGATCGAGAGCCTGCCCAGCGAGCACAGGCCGAAGGCCAGCAGGTCCGGGTCACCGTGCACCCTTCCGGCTGCTGTCGCGTGCTCCGCCGCCGCGGACGCGGCTGACATGTCGCCAGCCGCCAGCTGGCCGTACATGTGCAGGACCGAGACGTACCCGCGTTCGACCGCGTCCTCGGCCAGGTCGACAAGGATCCGGTCGGCGCGCGCGGTCCAGCCGTGTGCCAGCGCCGCCTCACCGCTGGTGCCGAAGACCATCGCGAGGTGGAAGCAACAGCGGATCGCCCCCGTCGGATCGCCCGCCTCCTGACACGCGGCGAAGGCCCGCTGTTCGTAGTCCACCGAGGCGTCTCGCCGCCCGAGCAGGTACGCCGCTACCGCAGCGTCGTGCAGGTCTCCAGTCGTCATGCCGCTGGGGTCGACGTCGGACCAGATGTCGAGGGCGACGGACCAGTCGCCCTGTTCATAGTCCGCGCGAGCCTGCACAAGGTCGTCGATGACTCCCACCGCAGACACCTCCGCGTCGGAAGATACTCCGAGCGGGGGGCCGACCGGACGACCGGCTCAGGCCGCCTGGCGGTCACGACGGAGTGTGCGTTGGCTGATGTGGCGCGCGACGTGATCGGCGTCGCGGCCCGCGCCGCCCAGCAGCATGGACGCGAACGCGTACTGGAACGACAGGCCGCAGAAGTAGAGCCCGGGCACGTCGTCGGCCACCCCTCGGTGTTCGCGGGGCCACCCGTCGGCGCCGAGGATGGGCAGGTCGATCCAGTCGAAGGCCTGGCGGAAGCCTGTCGCCCAGATCACGTTGGCCGCCGCCACGGTCTTCCCGTTGGCCAGGAGTGGGAGCCCGTCGCGGACGCCCTCGACGCGTGCCTCGTCCCGTACCACTCCGCGCCCGGCGAGGTCGGCGCGCTTCACTCGCAGCATCGGCCCACCGTGCAAACGGATCGACGCCATCCCCCGTCGGCCCAACGGCGTGCGACGTGTCAGCACGTGGCGCCACGCGAGCATCAGCACGGGAAACACGACCGGGATCAGCCGCGACTCCAGGCGGATCGGGATCTCACCGCAGTCCCGGCCGACGAGCGTGGTCGGCCGCGAGGCCGCCAGCTCATAGGCGATGTCCGTGCCGGAGTGCGAGGCGCCGACCACCACGACGGGCCCGTCGCGCAGCTGCCCGGGTCGCCGGTACTCGCTCGAGTGCAGCTGCAGGATCGACTGGTCCAGGTCGGCGGCGAAGTCGGGGATCGCCGGCGTCCGCCCGAAGGTGCCGGTCGCCACCACCACGTTGTCGCAGTGGATCGGCCCGGCGTCCGTGGTGACGACGAAGCCGCGGCTCTCGGCCAGGGCGAGGCCCCCGACACGGACGCCGAGCAGGACGGGCAGGTCCCACCGGCCGGCGTACGCCTGGAGGTATGCCGCCACGTCGTCCTTGGTCGGGAACGACCACGGGTCCGCGGGAAACGCCATGTCCGGCAGCCCGTCGAATCTCGCCGGCGAGTAGAGCCGCAGGCTGTCCCACTGCTGGCGCCAGTTGTCGCCGATCCGCTGGTTGTGGTCGAGGACCACACAGTCCCGGCCTCGCTTGCGCAGACGCTGCGCCGTGGCCAGCCCGGCCTGCCCGGCGCCGATGATGACGGTCTCGACGTCCTTCATGCGACCTCCTGGTGCCTAGAGGCACCACGCTAGGAACGTGCGCCGGGCCGCCGCATCGGTCATACGGCCCACGCCGCTCGGCCCGGAATGGGTGGTTCTGCCGATGCGCCTTCGCGGGTCTGCTTCCTAGGGTCGGCGGCAACAGCCCATCCCGGAAGGACCGACCCATGCCACTCTCTCTCGACGTCAACGCGCCCGACGTCCCAGTCACTGTCACCGTCACCCTCACCGACGTGACGCAAGCCCACGCACACGCGGAGTTCGCGCCCCCCGAGGCCTGGGGTGCGATCGCGTCCGGCTACGCCGAGCACGTCGCGCCAGGCGAGCAGCAGCTCTCGGCCAAGGCGCTCGACCTGGTCGGCTTGACCGCCGACGAGATGTTCCTCGACGTCGCCGCCGGACCGGGTGGCCTGGCGCTGGCGGCCGCACGTCTGGGTGCCACGGTGCTGGCCACTGACTGGGCGCCCGCGATGGCGGCACAGTTCGAGTCGCGTGTCCGTGCTGAAGGCTTGACCAACGCCCGCGCGCAGGTGATGGACGCCCACTCCCTCGATCTGGCCGACGATCTGTTCGACGTGACCGGGTCCCAGTTCGGTGTGATGCTCGTCCCGGACCAGCCGTTGGCCCTGCTCGAGATGGTGCGAGTGACCAAGCCCGGGGGTCGTGTCCTGCTCATCGCCTACGGCCCGCCCACGGAGTTCGAAGCGTTGCACCTCTTCGTCCGTGCCCTCCAGGCCGTCGTCCCCGGCTTCGAGGGACTGCCGGATCCACCGCCGCTGGAGTTCCAGGTCTCCGACCCCCACGTACTGCGCGAGCGCCTTGTCGCCGCAGGTCTGAGGGACGTGCAGGTGGACACCACGCAGCAGGAACGACTTGAGTTGTCCACGGGCCAGGAGGCATGGGACTGGATGTTCTTCAGCAACCCGATAACCGGCATGATCCTGGACGACGTCGGCGTCAGCGAGGCCGATCGCGCGAGGATGCGCGCAACGCTGGACCAGATGATCCGCGAGCGCGCAGGCGCTGCCGGTGTTTGCGTACTCACTGCCTCGCTCAACATCGGCTGGGGTCGCAAGGCCGGCGGTAGATGACCGGTTCCGTCCTCATCGTCGGTGGCGGAATTGCGGGACGAGCCGCCGCCCGGGTCCTGGCGCGGCACGGCGTGGGCTGCACCGTCGTTGAGCGGCGCCAGTCCGTCGGCCGGGGGATGGGCGTCAACCTTCCCGGCAACGCGGTGCGCGCCCTGGCCGAGCTGGGCGTCCCGGACCAGGCGCTGGCCAGCGGCGTACCCGTCCGACGACGGGAGTACCGCAACGGTCGCGGACGGTTGCTGTTCGCCGTGGACGACGAACGCTTCTGGCGCGACGTCGGTCGGCCGATCTGTGTGCGCCACGGCGACCTGCTCGACGCCCTCGCCCTTCCCCCGGCAGTCACGGTCGAGCACGCACGGGCCGTGGCCGCACGACCGACACCCGCCGGCGTCGAGGTCGAGCTGGAGGGCGTGCCGTCGCCGCGCCACGTCGACTTCGTGATCGGCGCCGACGGCGTCAACTCGGGGATGCGGGAGGCGGTCGCCGTCGACGGCTGGCGCCCGTCGTCGATGACCGGATCGTGCTGGCGCTTCGTCGCTGCCAATCCCGGGGTGGACTGCTGGACCGTGTGGTCTGGTCACGAAGCGACCTTCCTGCTCATCCCCGTCGAGGAGGGCCGTGTCTACGGGTACGCCGCCCGAACCCGGGGCGGGGACACAGGCTCCGAGCGCTCCTGGCTGGCGCAGGCGGCAGGAGAGTTCCCGCACGTGGTGAGCGCGGCCGTCGCCCACGCACTCCAGGACGGTGAGCTCCACCATGCCGCCGTCGGCGAGGTGCGCCTCGAGCGTTGGCACAACGGGCGACTGGTGCTCATCGGTGACGCCGCGCATGCGACCGGACCGGTATGGGCGCAGGGCGTGGCAATGGCCATCGAGGACGCCCTGGTCCTTGGTGAACTGCTGGCACTGACCCCTGCCGAGCACTGGGCCGGCGTGGGGGCCGAGTTCACCCAGCTCCGGCGCCGCCGTGTGCAGCACGTCCAGTCGGCAACCGACAAGATGTCGCGGTTAGCCGCGCTGCCGGGCAGGCTGCGTGATGTGAGTGCACCGATCCTCGGCCCCAGGAGCTACCGGGCTGCCTACTCGCCGCTGCGCGATATCTCCAGCAAGCCAGGTACCTGACAGTTCGACGTGTCCGGCAGCCCGCCGGATGGAACCTGCGGCCGGCATTGACCTCCAGCGCTCGGTGGATGGGTTCAGCCTTTGGACGCGGTGTCCCACGGATCAAGGCAAGGCACACCGAGGGGTTCGAAGTGTCTGGCGTTCCGGGTCACGACGGTCATCTCTGCAGCCTCCGCGACGGCGGCAATGAGGGCGTCGTCGAACGGTGCGTGCTCGGGGACCCGGTAGGCCGCAAGGATCCGGGCCGCCGACAGGTCGAAGGGCAGCACTCGTTCGGCGAACGTGGGCAAGACGTTCTCGTCGAACCAGCGGCGCAGGACCGCTCCTTGCTCAGCGTCGGAGCGCTCCTTGAAAATCACTCCTCGCTCGATCTCGGCGATGGTGAAAGCTGAGACGAACTGGTCACCGACGGGAACCGACGCTGCCCACACCTCGACGGGCCGGTTGCGCCCTCGGATCCGCAGTGCGGACACCACGTTGGTGTCCAACAGGTACCTCACAGTTGCGCTGAGCGACCCGTCAAACCCAGGCGCTCGGGTTCGAACTCGATGTCGGCACCTTCGTCGGTGCCCAGGAGGTCCACGATGGTGACGGGCTCGCCCTCCAACGCCCTGGTGAGTACGTCGCGCGCCTCCGCCTCGACCGACCGGTGACGCTGCCTGGCCCGCGCGCGAAGCGCGGCCTTGGTCCCCGCGGGAAGGTTGCGGATCAGGATCTGTTCCACAACGACCACCTCCGATATCACCCGAACGATATCACTGCCGGGGTTGACGTGGGGCGACGACAACATCGGCGCGACTGTCTGGCGGCGGCCCGGATGGGCGGCAGCACCTGCCCTCGGCTTTCGGTCGATCACCGGCTGCGGATCGCTGTACGGACGATGGTTCGACCCCGGCACGGCGTGGGGCGAGTAGGGGCGAGCTCTTGCGGGCCGACCGGCTTATTTTGGTCTGCCATGGTACGACGGTCGTGTACAACGGCCCCCTCGTGACGGGATCTCGGCACCGTGCCGCCGCGCTGGTCAGCGCGGTGCGACGCCGCCTCGGCTAGACACTTGGCACGGCGACGTTTGTAGCGATGGCCGCGGCCAAGAGGTGGAATCGGAGAGAGCGCTGATGATGCGCGTCCGCTCGGTGCGGACGAACTGAGCCCGCCCACGGTCGAGGTCAACCTGCGCCAGGCGGAAGCCGGCGTCCACCCATGGTTTCGCCTGCACCTGGCTGCTGTTTCGCCCACCACTGCCGCAGCCGCCGGGCCGAGTCGGGCAGCCCACCGACCAGTTGTGCGTCGTCATCCAACGTGAGCTCCACCACGAACTGACGACGTTCCCCGGCGGCGCGGAGAGCCGCGGTCAGCGGCTCGTACCGTCCGGACATCTGCATCTCCGACGCCGAACCTCCCACGGCGGAGCCTCCATGGACAGCTGATCCGGCGGACCAGCTGTACTGCTTGCTCACACCGATGGACGCGCCGCCGGCCACGTGGGCCGAGAAGCGCCAGGTGAAAACTGGTGACGCTGGCAATGCGACTACGACGTCACCCACAACCCAATGACATCATCCGTAGGTCCAAGGCCACTCGCTGTCCGAGCGCGATCCCCCGTCCGCTGACGGATCCCGCACCGGACGGTGATCGAAATGCCGGGCCGAAAAAGGGCACTACTGACACTCGACGGGCCCGAAATCCTCGAGCGAGAAGTCGTCACCCTGCTCCTGTCCGCCACCGGCCGCTGCCGTCCCGCTCCAAGCCCTCTTCCGGACACCACGAAGTCGGTGGTGATCATGGGCGTGGCCTGCAGTGACTCGTGGTCGACCAACGTGCCGGTGGACACGCTCATCACATCGCGGGGTTGCTGGGCCTGATGTTGGTCCAGCCGGTCAAGCCGCGCTGCTCGAGGAGCGCGAGCAGGCGCGGTGCGCAGGGGAAGGACTCGACGAATGCGGTGTCGAGTAGCGCGATCAGTTCGTCGCTGATGGGCGGTTCCTCCACCTTCGCGGTTTCGGCGGCCTCCTCGGCCACTGGGCCTGCCGTCTCGAGGAAGGCAACGACGCGGTCGGCCAGCGATGGCAGGCGCAGGTCGTCGGGCACACCGTCGGCGAGGTCCCCGAGGTCGAGGTACAGGCTGCGCAGCGCCTCGTGCTCGATTTGCGCGTGCTTGATCGCCATCAGGGCCGGCACCTCGTACGGCATCTCGGCTGCAATCAGGATCCAGCTGTCCCGCTCGATCTCGATCACCCGCTCCGGGAAACCGAACTCGCGCATCCGGTCGAGGTAGGCGACTGCCTCCGGCGGCAGCACCAGGCTGTCGCCTGCCGCGAGTCGAGCGATCCGCTCCCGGTGACGCTGGCGTTCGCGGATCTCGGCACGCAGGCGGCGGTCGACGGCCGCGACCGCCGCGGCGAACTCGTCCTCACCTGCCGCCAGCAGCGTGGTGACCCGGGACAGCGGCACTCCGGCGTCGGCCAGGGTGCGGATCCGGATCAGCTCCACGACGGCCGCAGCGTCGTAGCGTCGGTAGCCAGAGTGATCGCGTTCGGGCTCGGGCAGCAAACCTTTGGCGTGGTAGTGCCGGACCGCGCGAACCGTAACGCCGGCGTAGGACGCGAGCTGGCCGATGGTCAGCATGGACCTACTCGCCGACCTTCCCGGCTACGTCCCGGTTGAGCGAGGCCCGCCACTCTTCCGCGAACGACGTGGTAGTCGCGGGGCAACGCGTTCGCGCGCGCCTCCATCGACTTCCACTCCTTCTTGTCGCCGGGAACCGTCGTCGAGAAGCTACTCAGCCTGAATCCACCGGCTCTTATGCGTCGGTGGGGTGAGCCGGAAAGGCCAAACGCCCTCTGACCTGGGATGATGTGTCTTGCGACGGACACACAAGCCGG